>ERZ778018.336-NODE-336-length-78095-cov-15.470541_pt1 | contig 78095 bp, 76 predicted proteins | sample MGYA00375748_ERZ778018 | MGnify/ENA primary metagenome ERZ778018 (study PRJEB29350, sample SAMN05509839) | bioreactor metagenome | biome: bioreactor; material: wastewater | place: South Africa: University of Cape Town | collected 2014-04-22 ... | reverse complement strand
CCATCACCGGTCAGTTTCGTGGCCGCCAGTGGTCAGTTTTCCATGGCCGCCAACACTCAAGTCGGCCACGCGCCCGAGCAGCCCCGGCCGGAATTGCTACTTGGGTATTCTCTGGTCACGCCGCACGGCTGGGCTAGGCAACGTGGTCTCGGAGGATCGAGCCACAACAACGTCGGAGGGTCAACTGTCCTCCGACACATCTCCGGCAGCCCAGACATACCCCGAAGTCGATACGCTTATTGAGCAAGCCAGATGGCTTGTTGAATCGCACTCCGCACGAAGCGACAGCTTTCAACAGCGCGGACTTGCGCTCTTGGGGCTGATCGGCGTGATGCTCACGTTGATCCCGGCGGGCCTAACGGTCGATGATGTTCGAACCACCACGTGGGTGAAGGCGATTGCCTGCGTCAGCGTCCTGCTGCTCCTGGCATCGAGTGCATGCCTGCTGCGTCTTCTATGGCTCAATCGGGTTTCGCTGGAGGCTCCGGAAGAACTCCGTCAAGCGTGGTCCGACTATCGTGCAAACAAGATCACCGGCGAGAAGGTCCGTGGAATCGTAGCGAACTCGTTCTTGGGCGGGCCGCAGAAGGAGGACCCGATCAGCACGTCAAAGGCCGACGCCGACAACCGCGCGAAATGGCTTAAGCGCAGCCTTATAACTCTGCTGAGCGCTTTCGTAGCGCTCGGGTCACTGGTTGTACAGATTGTCCTTCTTTCATGAATAGAATGGAGTAGTAACAATGACAGATGATCAATGGCCATCGGCGTCGGCATCGGCATCTGAACCTACGCCGATCGCTACACCCCAGAATCCGTTCGCAGACCTGCCGCAACCAGTCTGGGACATCCTGGAGAAGAGCGGCGACATGAATGGTATTGAGAACCGCGACCTACCCAACCCCTGATCTACGGTATCGGTCCACAGAAGGCATGAATCCGGTCGGCGGGCTGCTCCGGCACCCGGGCCATTCCCCAGGGCACCCCTAACGACGACAGCCCCCGCTGTCCGCCCCGATGCAGGCTCCAACGGCATCCAGCATGTCGGCCCGAACCGCACGCACACCAGTGCCGTTCGGGCCGATTGGCCTCCGGCAGGCATTTCCATGATGGACAGGCGACGAAGTACCTCCTGCCCAAGGAGCAATCCCCGGGGGGGTCCGGTGCATAGTGGCTAATGTGCGGGGAGCTGCGCGACGGTTGCCCACGCCAGGCGGCGAGTCGATCCCGCCGTCAGCAAGCCGTGCTGGAGACGCAGTAAACACTTGGTGTCGCCCGTGACTGTCCCGGGCCCGGTGGGCCCGCTCCGCAGCGATGATCGTGGCCACCCTTGCGGAGCGATCAGCCGGGCGCAGATGCCGAAAGGCCGCCACCCCCCGGGTTGTCCGGGCCGCAGGTACTGACCCGCTTCGCGACGACGGCGTAAGCGAACGGACGTGCGCTGACACCCGGGCTAAGACGTCGCCGGTGTGTCACCACTGGATGCAGGCATTAGCCTCGCCGCCCTTGGCCGGCATCGCTGCGTCACCGTGGGTGTCGGGCAGACTACGGAATTGACGAGACCGCTCCGCCACCCATCATCGCGCCGGTGCCGTCAAACTGGCTAGGGTTGCTGTGCGGTTGGTCCGAATTGAGAAGGCGGTAGTCGGAGCGACCCCTCAGGAGCAGGACAGTGGGAGGTGACGATATGTCAGACGCCCCCGGTGGGTCGGCGAGATCTGCGTTGGACGATCCGGTGCTCAACGGTCCGTACGACCTACCTGCCCGCCACTTCGAGATCGGTGACCGCGGTCCCACTGGAGTCATCCTCGACGGGCGGCGGCCCAGCGAGTCGTTCATCCCGGTCGCGACCCCGAAGAAGAAGCACTCCAAGAGTCCGGCGCAGGCGGCCCAGCTCGAGCTGACCCTGCACACGCACGAGACTGTCGAGCACAACCTGCTGATCAACGATCTGCGGCTTGAAGTCTCACGGTGGCGGACGGCGGACTACGAGGGCACGACCGCGATCAGCCACAAACTGCTCACGCATTGGGCCGACCCGGACCGCGACAACCGCATCCTGTTCGCGCAGCGCGAGGCGGCCGAGACTGCGATATTCCTTGCCGAGGTCGCCGGCCGCCACGCGGGCTACAAGCAATGGCGGGGACGGATCGCCGCGCAGAACGAGATCCACAACGACGGACTGCCCCGCATCGCGCTGAAGATGGCCACCGGAACCGGCAAGACGGTCGTGATGGCGATGCTGATCGCGTGGCAGACGCTGAACAAGGTCGCCAATCCCACCGACCGCCGGTTCGTCAAACGCTTCCTGGTGGTCACGCCTGGCATAACCATCCGAGACCGGCTGCGGGTGTTGCAGCCCGGCGACGAGCACAACTACTACCGTGAGCGTGGTCTGGTCCCCGCCGACCTGGCCGGGCTGCTGGGCAAGGCGCAGATCATCATCACCAACTGGCACGCCTTCCAGCTCCGGGACGCCAAGGAGATCAAAGGCATCGCCAGCACTACCCGCAAGATCCTGCTGGCCGAACGCAGCGACGATCCGTTCCGGGAGACCGAGGATGCGATGGTCGCCCGGGTGCTGCGCGGCTGGGGCGTCGGCACCGCTGCCCGCACCGGCGAGATCATGGTGTTCAACGACGAAGCCCACCACTGCTACCAGGACAAGCCGCTGACCGTCGACTCGGACGTCGAGGGCTCTGACGGCGCGGTGAAGCCCGACAAGGAGGCGTCCGACCGGAACAAGGACGCCCGAATCTGGTTCACCGGACTGCAGGCCATCGCCCGCCGGGTCGGCATCAAGACGGTCTACGACCTGTCGGCTACCCCGTTCTACCTTTCCGGCTCCGGGTACAAGGAAGGGTTCATCTTCCCGTGGACGGTCAGCGACTTCTCGCTGATGGACGCCATCGAGTCCGGCATCGTCAAGGTGCCCCGCATCCCGGTGGACGATGACGCCCGCACCAACGGCGTGGTCTACCTGGACCTGTGGGACAAGATCGGCAAGCAACTGCCCAAGAAAAACGTCAAGCAGATCGCCGTCACCGGCTGGATGCCGCCGGTCGAACTCGAGGGCGCCCTGTACAGCCTGTACCGCTCCTACGAGCGTTCCTTCGACCATTGGCAGCGTGAACTCGAGCCGTTCGGTGAGCCACCGCCGGTGTTCATCGTGGTCTGCCCGAACACCGCCGTCTCCCGGCTGGTCTACGACTGGATCGCCGGCACCGAGGTCACCACCAAGGACGGAGCCGTTAAGGACGTCCCCGGCAAGCTGGTCCTGTTCTGCAACGCCGAGGACGGCATTTCACTGGCCAGACCGCGCACGATCCTGATCGACTCCGCTCAGCTGGAGTCCGGCGAGGGGATGAAGAAGGACTTCAAGGACTCCGCCGCCGCCGAGATCGAAGCGTTCAAGGCACAGTGGAGGTTGCGCAACCCAGGCGGTGACGCGGAATCCATCACCGACGAGGACCTGCTGCGCGAGGTGATGAACACCGTCGGCAAGCCCGACAGCCTCGGTTCGGACGTGCGCTGCGTCGTCTCGGTGGCCATGCTCACCGAAGGGTGGGACGCGAACACCGTCACGCACATCCTGGGCATCCGCGCGTTCGGCAGCCAACTGCTGTGCGAGCAGGTGGTGGGTCGCGGGCTGCGGCGGCGCAGCTACGTCACCGACGATTCGGGCCGATTCCCCGCCGAGTACGCCAACGTCTACGGCGTTCCGTTCTCGTTCATCCCGGCCGACCGACCGGTCGTCGACCCGAAACCACAGCGACCGGCTACCGAGGTGCGGTCCGTGCCGGGCCGCGAGGCGCAGCGCATCACCTTTCCGCACGTCGTCGGCTACCGGCTGGAGATCCCCGACGAGGAGATGTACCTGCCCGAGAAGGTTTCGCCGTTCGTCATCGGCCCCGACACCGTGCCCAGTTGGACCGAGGCCGCCCCCATCGTCGGCACCCCGGAGCTCATCCACACCGACCCTGCGCACCTGCGACCGCGCAGCGTCGCCTACCGATTGGCACGCCGCCTGGTGCGGCGCGAGTTCGCCTACGGCGACGACGTTCCGACCGCAGTCGATAGCGGTGACGCAGCCGCCGTGGAGCAGCCGTCACGGGAGGAACAGCGGCCCTGGCTGTTCCCGTCCCTGGTCCGGCTATGCACCGAATGGATCGACAAGGCGGTGACGGTGCAGCCGGGGTTCAGCCTCGGCTACCTGGCGACGTACTCGCTGTGGGAGGCGCAGGCCGCGGACGCCATCTACCGCGCGATCACCGCGCAGCAGGGCAACCGACGCGCCCGGATGCGGCCGATCCTGCGGCAGTTCGACCCGGTCGGGTCCACCGGCCGGGTGTCGTTCGCCACCCGGAAAGTCACAGTGCCGACCGAGCCGGATCGATGCGAGATCAGCCACGTGGTGCTGGACGGGCCGGGCGGCAACACCTGGGAGCAGTTGACGATGGCCTTCTGCGAGCAAGACTCCCGGATAGCGTCGTACGCGAAGAACGACCACCTCGGCTTCGCCATCCCGTACGTGTTCCAGGGCCGCTCGCACGGGTACGTGCCCGACTTCCTGCTGCGGCTCCGCAAGCGGGACGAGAACGACCCCTCCGAGCCGGAGCGCACCCTTATCGTGGAGGTTTCCGGCGGTGAGAAGTCGGCCCATTCTCCCGGGGCCACGGCGATGAAGGCCGCCGTGGCACGCGACTCGTGGTGCCCGGCCGTCAACAACCATCGCGGCTTCGGCCGGTGGGGCTACGTCGAGATCACCAACCCTCCGACGATCAAGGAAGAACTCGGCGAGGCAATCGATAACCTGTACGCAGACCGGGCCATCCTTGGCCCACCCGACCTGCTCGACCTCGCGAGCCCATCCACGTTCGATCGCAGCAGCCACAGCACAGGAGGAACACATGCCCCCGCGCGGTAGAAGGACCAAGCCGTCGGGGCCGGTGCCGGTGGAGTCGATCACACACGGGGACAAGCGCATCAACCTGCCCACCGCCGACGCGCAGGAGTTCGTCACCCCGGAGATCGAGCGGGCCCGGCAGATCCTCGTCGCGCGGGACGTGACCCAGGATCCACAATTGGTATGGCGTGGCAAGTACGGCGCCGGGACCGCTGGAGTTCCGGAATCGGCGCAGGACATTGCCAACGCGGCCGACATAATGGTGGACGCCCCGCCCATCTATATCCAGGAGAAGATCGACCCGCGGGTGCTGATCGAGAACCTGCGCCAAACCGCGAAGGACGACGAGCCCGAGCCGGAACTGAGCCTGTTCGACGACTTCGACGGCCTCGGCCCGCTGGACAACCTGGAGTTCTACGCCCACGACGCCAACTGGTCCAACCGCATGATCCTGGGCGACTCACTGCAGGTCATGGCCTCGCTGGCCGAAAGGGAAGACCTGCGAGGCACCGTCCAGATGATCTACATTGACCCGCCGTACGGCATCAAGTTCGGCTCCAACTGGCAGGCGTCGGCGCGGTCGCGGGATGTCAAGGACGGCAAGATCGAGGACGCGGCGCGCGAGGCCGAGCAGATCCGAGCCTTCCGCGACACCTGGGAACTCGGCATCCACTCGTACTTGTCGTATCTGCGGGATCGGCTGCTGGTGGCGCGGGAATTGTTGACAGAGTCCGGATCGTGCTTCGTCCAAATCGGCGATGAGAACGTCCATCTAGCGCGGAGCCTGATGGACGAGGTTTTCGGGAGCGACAACTTCGTCAGCCAGATCGCTTTCAAGACCACGACCGGTGCCGGAAGCTTCTCTGGCGGCACAAACGTACTCGCTAGCGTCAACAACTACCTTCTCTGGTTCGCCAAAGACCTGACGTCCGTGAAGTACCGGCAGCTATTCAAGCCGAAGGACCCAGGGGGGTCAGGTGGAACTGGGTACAACCGGCTTGAGCTACCCGACGGGACTCGAAGAACCGCCACAACTTACGAGATAGCGCAACCTTCCGAGGGAAGCCGAATCTTCACGGCCGACAATTTGGTCTCGCAAACCACGCGAGTGGGCCAGACGACTGTTTTCGCTGTGGATCTGGACGGAAAGACCTTTCGTCCTCGTGGCGGAGGATGGAAAACAAATTCGTGCGGAATGGCACGCCTTAAGGCCAGCAGAAGGCTGACGGCAGCAGGCGACACGCTTCGCTATGTTCGCTACCTCGATGACTTCGCCGCCTACCCGATCTCAAACGACTGGGACGATACGACCACGGCAGGTTTCGCCGCGGACAAGCTATATGTGGTTCAGACCAACACCAAGGTCATCGAGCGCTGCATGCTGATGTGCACGGACCCTGGAGACCTCGTCATCGACCCCACGTGCGGGTCCGGCACCACCGCCTTCGCCGCCGAGCAGTGGGGGCGGCGCTGGATCACCATCGACACCTCCCGGGTCGCGCTCGCCCTGGCCCGGCAACGGCTGATGGGCGCCCGATTCCCGTACTACCTCAAGGCAGACTCGGCCACCGGGCGGCGGAAGCTGGCCGAGATCACCGGCCGCCCCACGCCTTCCCCGACGTCCTCGTCACTGGCAGGGTCGTCGAACGCCGGTGACATTCGGCACGGGTTCGTCTACCAGCGCGTACAACACATCACGCTGAAGTCCATCGCGAACAACCCGGACATCCACGAGGGGATGAGCCGCACCGAGATCGACGCCGCCATCAAACGGCACGCCGACTTCGAGTTGCTCTACGACAAGCCTTACGAAGACAAGGGTATCGTGCGCGTGTCCGGCCCGTTCACCGTCGAGTCGCTGTCCCCGCACCGATCCTTGGCGTTCGCCGGCAGCCCGGATTCCGAGGGCCGCGAATCCATCAGCGAGCAGCTCGGCGCCGAGCAGCCGGACTCGCCGAATTTCGAGCAATCGGTGCTGGCCAACCTGACCAAGGCGGGCATCCAGAATGGTCGTCGTGCCGAACGCATCCGGTTCGAGACTCTGGAACCCTATGCGGGCACCTACATCCAGGCCGTGGGCGCGCAGCTTCCAGGCGGCCCTGCCCCCATCGGGGACGAGGCTCGCGATGCAGACCCGGCGAGCGCCGACGACTCCATCACCGGCCCGACGTCCCACACCCGGGTCGGCGTCGCCATCGGCCCGCAGTACGGCACAGTCGGCCAGTCGTTCGCCCGCGACGCAGTCAAGGAGGCCATCGACGCCGGGGACATCGACCTGCTGTGCCTGCTCGCGTTCGCCTTCGACCCCACCGTGGTCGAGTTGACCGAGTCGGATGGCGTCACCATCGACGCCACCAGGGACGGCTTCGCCAACGTCGCCGGCGAGCGCGCCTTCGGAACAATCAAGGTGCTGTTCGTCCGGATGAACGTCGACCTGCTGATGGGCGACGCGCTGAAGAAGACCGGCGCGGGCAACCTGTTCACCGTGTTCGGCGAGCCTGACATCGACCTGGACAGGGATGCGGACGGCCAGGTCGTCGTGACCCTCAACGGCGTCGACGTCTACGACCCCACCACCGACGAGGTGCGCTCGGGCGACACCAACCACATCGCCCTGTGGATGATCGACACCAACTACAACGGCGACTCGTTCTTCGTCCGGCACTGCTACTTCACCGGCGGCGGCGACCCCTACAAGAGGCTCAAGACGGCGCTGGGGGCCGAGATCGACGTTGACGCCTGGGCCAGCCTCAACTCCACCGTCTCCCGGCCCTTTCCCGCTCCCGACACCGGCCAGATCGCCGTCAAGGTCATCAACGACTACGGCGACGAGGTCATGAAGGTATTCGAGGTATGACCGCGCAGCCGTCACGCCCCGATCGACCTGCCAGCGCCAGCTGCGGCAGTATCCCGCCGTGGAAGCGAAGTTGACGCCTGTGACGACGTTCGTAGTGCTGTGGAACCCAAAGGACTGGGAGTTCCATGATCTCCAATACCTGGCGAGGCGACTCCGCCTGGCCGGGGCGGCTTCTGACGCGTGGTCAAGCGGCACGCGATGGTCTGGGATCTCTGCGGGCGACAGAATCTTTCTGATCAAGGTGCGCCAACATCCTCTTGGCATAATCGCATCCGGCACCGCGACCGGCGGCATCTTCGTGGGGCCCAGTTGGGCCGAGGACGACCCACGCGATATGCCGTACGTGCCAGTCGAGTGGGACGCGCTACTGACACCAGATACCGTGCTTCCCCGCGCAGTGCTGCAAGAGGCGATCCCCGCCAAGGAATGGACGTTCCAAGGAGGCGGAGCGCAGCTTGCCGCTGAAGTGGCCGAGCAGCTCGAAGTCTTATGGCGGGATCACCTGGCCGGGTTGGGCTGGCGCTTCCCGTTCGAGTCTCCCGAGCTCGAGGAGTACCGGCGGTTGTGCGACTGGTTCAATTCGCAACTACCAGAACTCGACCCAGACGCCCCTTGGCGACCGGGCTCTGTCACGACGACCGACCCGGCGGCCGTCGATCGACTCCTCAAAGCACCGGCAGCGGCGGACGCCTTGTCTGTCCTTGCGCTGTACCTCGACGCTGCTGAGCTTGTTGACGGCACGTGGGGTGTGTCCTGCCTCCCCAAATCCTCAAGCTCGACACGACGGACCGCATATCGGGTCAACATTGGCGGGACCGAAGCCATGTATACGACACTCGGCCCCGACGGTGAATTCGTGCGGTGGAGCGTATTGATCAACGAGAGCGCACGGGAGCGCGCCGAATACCTGGGGCTTGAGACATCCGCGACACAGCACGGAGTGTTCGTCCACCACGGCGACCCGTACGCGCTGGTGGCCGCTTCAGCAGACGACGAGCTCAGTGACGCCATCACCTCGGTGGTGGCCGGACCGGAATACACCGGGCGCGTCCGCCGCGACGCCTGGCATAACGAGCGCCTGGCGACGCTCGTGATGAACGCGCTGCGGCCGGATGGGTTCAACGACGAGATTGAGCGCGGTTACCGCATTGTCGTGGCCCGGCAGCGGAGGCATCAGCGGCGGTTCAGGCGGCTCTTGCTGACCCACTATCCGCACCGGTGCGTGGTGTGCGGGTTCGATGTCGTGGAACTCCTCGAAGCCGCGCACCTAGTGCCTGACTCACTGGGCGGCCCGTCGTCGATTGCGAACGGTCGGCTCATGTGCCCGAACCACCATCGCGCCCATGACGCCGGAATGTTTCACTTAGACCGGGACGGGCGACCCGACTGGTCCGACCAATCGATGAAGTTCGGGCGCCCCGCGATGGGATGACCGCGTGGTCTTCTGGACGGATGGGACCCCATGACGAGGATGCACGTCATCTTCGCAACTTGAGACTGGGCTGGCATACCGTCGCCGTTGAGGTGAACCCCGCGCGCGCTGCCGATTGGGTCCGGATCGTGCGGCGACCGCACAACGCACCGGCTCAACGCCGTGCGCTCCCCAGTTGCTGCTGGTCGTCCAGGGCAGCTTCACGTCAACCAGATGAAGCGAATTCCCGACCCGAGACATAGATCTGCATGACATAGCCCTCGAAGGGCCGATCCCGAAACTGTTTAGTGCATATGTACGGCCAGATTCGGCTACCTACAGGCAGACCAGTTGAAGCATGAGCGGATAATGAACGAGGATGGCAACTGGTTCAGCCTCGGTTCCGCGTTGCCGGCGCGAACGCAAGCTGGGTCCAACGTCGTACCTGTTCTGCACAATTGGCTGCTATGCCACTCACGGCCGTTCATGCAGAGCTCGGGCTGCTCGACGTCACGCTTCCGGACCTCGGTGGAATCGCCAGGTGGCAGGACGTGCACCGAGTCCGGCCGCCAGCGCCGCTGACATGCAGAGCGTGCTCGGCGCCGATGTCAGCGAAGGTCTCCAAGAAGGGCAAGCGCTTTTTCGCACACCGTGTCCAGCCGTCAGACTGCCCGGTGCGGGGCGAGACTGTCGCCCATCGACTGCTCAAACTGGAATTGGCGAGTGCAGTTCGCGCCACCGGTTGGCAGGCTGAACTCGAGGTTCCCGGCAGCGGATGGCGCGCGGACGTTCTCGCGACCGCGCCCGATGGACGTCGACGCATCGCATGGGAGGCGCAACTGTCCTCCGCGACGATCCAGGACCTGGCCGAACGCACCGCCACCATGGCGGCTGACGGCGTGGAGGTCTGTTGGGTGACCGACAGCCAGGCGCCATGGGTGACCCATGTACCTTCGGCGCAAATTGGCCGAGCAATCGACCGACGCGAACCGCCACACCTCAAGGAAGTCTGGATGGTCCTCGACGGGCATGGCGTGTTCCAGCCTTCTTGGTGCGAAGACCGGGCATGGTGCCGGCGTGGCAAATCTGCTGCTGAACCTAACTGTCCATGCCCGGGCCACGGGCAGTGGTTTACCGGGCCGACGCTCACGCTCATGAGATTTGTCGAAGGCGTCTGCCGAGGTGCCATCGAACAACACCTCGCGACCGCACCGGTGAACTCCAGCCATTCCGGTCGCAGCGCCGGCCGGGCGCTGTGGACTACCTGGCCACACCGCGCGGCGGACGATGAGCAACGCAATGCCACAGAACGCTGGGCTCGCGCGCGCCGAGCAATCGTGAACCGAAAGCTGGCTCGTTACCCGGACCACCTCGCGGCCCTGTCGGAACAGCAGCGGTCACTGATCGAGCCGACCATGGATCTCGTCTACCGGGAGACCCGCATGGACCCCTGGGTGTTGGTACGCCCCGTTGGCGTACGGCGACATGCAATGGGTGTGCCGGTGTACGTCGGCGAGAGGCTTTGCGCCGTGATCAGCCCTGTCGCCTCGTGCATCACCCACGGACTGGCCAGGCGGTTCTCCGCCGCAATTGTTGTGGTCGCTGATGAGGACGAACGTGCCCGCATTGCAGCCGTGACCCTGCCCCATCAGCGCTTTCGTATTGTCACAAGCAGCTCATCCGTCGACGTTTGAGCAGGCGATTCGCCTCGGCCGGCCTAAGACGGGCCCCGGCTGATTTCGAAAGGGGGCTCGTTTCTCCCGCGCATGTCAACGGCGCAGGGATGGCACCACCTCTGCATAGACAGCTGCGGCAGCGATTGCTGCAGAGACCTTGCGAGGAGTGATGACGATATCTGGATTGTTCAGCGAGCCGGTCCCGGCGCCCGTGATCTGGTGTGATCTGTCCGCCGGGGAGGCGTTCGACACTTGGACGGACCTGGCCGGGTGGGTGACCTGGTTGGTGCGGCGGTTCCGGCTTCGGCCGCGGGAGGTGCCGCCGTGCTGGTTCCGACACGCCGCCGTCGTGGAAGAGCTGACCGCGCTGTGGGGGTCCTGGCGGGTCGCTTACGGCGAGGACCAGCCGGCCACATCCGCCACGGACTGGCTGCACCTGCTGTTCGAAACCCGGTTGCGGCTGGCTGAGTGGATGGCGCGGGCCGGGTGCACGGCCACCGAGCATCGCGACGACCCCGAGGTTGCCTGGGCCGACGACGACCCTGCGCTGGGGCATCACATCGGGGAGGACTGCGCCGCCCGCAGCGCGCCGCCATATCGCCCGGCGAGCTGTGACGGGGTCGAGCTGTGACCGGCCGCCGCGAGCCGCCCGAGGTCTGGGATGTGCCCGGCCAGGACCTGGCGTTTGTAGTTCCGAACGCCCGCCGAGTCCACCCCGCCGAGCTCGCCGTCGGCGATGCGCTGTTCGACAACACCGGCGCGGTTCACCGCGTCACGGAGGCCACTACGTTCCAGGACGGCAGGATCGTCTCCGCGCTGCAGGACAACGGTCACCGGGTGTGGTTCTGGAACGACGAGCCGATCACCGCGATCCTGCATCGGGCCCAACGGCCCTCCTTGACTTGTTACGCCCGTGTGCTCGACGCGTCGGACGAGGAGGGTTGGGCGACCGGAGACCCCGCAGTGATCGACACCGAGCAGGAGTCGATGACGTGGGAACCGGACGATGGCAATCCCGTCACCTGGGCAATCGAAGCGCTGAAGGGTTGGGGCACGCTTGATCCGTCGTCGTCACCGCCGTACGACCAGCGCACCTGGTACACGACCACCTGGACGGACTGGCAACGGCTGGGCGCGACCGTGGACGTTTCGGCGCATCTGACGGGGTTCACCCACGCCGAGGCCGAGCAGATCGGCCAGCGGGTCACCGCCCCGCCAGCTCCAGTGCACCCAGCGCCTGTCACACGGCTGGCTGACCGCTCGGCGCACCGCGCCCGCCTGTCCAGCAGCAGGGCGAGAGGCGTGACCGTCGACCGTGGCCTGAGCCGCTGACCATTGCACACGCGGCCTCGCCCGCGTGCTGCTTCACCATCTTTGGAGGACTGCCATGACCGCGCAACCTGACGTCCTGGCCGACACCGACCCGATCACGGTGACGCTGGACCCCAGGGTCGCCTACGCCGGAATCGGCCCCGACGACGGCGACCTCGCCGACACCGCCCGCGCGCTCGGCGTCGCTGATGCGTTGGAAGATTTGGCCGACGCCGCCGGGCAACTCGACCACGTCTACCAGCGGGCCTGGGCCCAAGCGGCACAGCGCGTCGCGCCCGATCTGGACTGCGACGTGCAAGCGGCCCACCACCAGCCCGTCGACGAACGGCCGCTGTCCGGCCAAGTTGCGACGGCGGCCCCGCCGGTCCTGGTCGGGAGCGACGTGCTGGACGCCGTCACCGCCGGTTTGGCCGTGCAGGTGGACGCGGACGATCCGGGCCGCACACGCTGGATCGTCACCGACAATGGGGCACTGTCCGGGTCGGCGTCCGCGCCGTGGACCGTCCGATCCATCCAGGACCGGCACACGCACGACCTCGCCGTGCGGATCGCCGACGACGGGGACCTGCTACGCGACGTCGACCACGACGGACTGACGCTGCGGCTGTACGCGCCGACCGGGGATCTGCCCGCCGACAGGGACGCCATCGGCTACGTGCTCACCGACGGCGACGCGGTGATGTTCGCCAGCACTGACTTCCGCCCGTCACCGCTGCATGCGGTCGACTCCGATGCCACCGTCGAGGCCCTCGCCGAGTTCCTCGCCCTGCGTCCCGGCGATACGGACGACGAGTTCTTCTCGACCTACACGCTCACCCAGTTGGACTGGATCGACGGTGACGGACCAGACCGCCTGCACGATCTCATCGCCGCCCTGCCCGGCGAGACCGAATGGTCCCTCCAGCAGGCCGCAGCGGCGGACCTTGCGCGCGGGCCGATCGGCCTGTGGACCGTCACACCGACCGACCGCACCGACCTGCCCAGCGCGCGGCTGCTGGCCGACCGCCCGGGCAATGCCCGAGCCCAGTACCCCGCGTACGTCGCGGCGTGGCTGGCCGACACCGACCACTACGCCGACCTCGACGACGACCTGTTCCCCACGCTGGACGCCCGGATCGCCGAACCCGACGGGCGTGACGGCGTGCGCGCGGTGTCGCCGGTGCGCGGCCAGCACACATTGGACTGGGCGGTCGAGCACGTCAACCACTGGGAGGTGCGGGCCACGGTCCCGGTGGGCACAGTCCCGGCGGACGTGGTGCTCGACGTTCCCGCGACCGGTTGTGCCACCGTCGCCATGCGCAACGCGCAGGCGGTGGCACACGCCGGCGCAGCGGTCGACGCCCACCGGCGGGCACGGGTCACCGCGCTGCCCGGCTCGCAAGTGAATGTCCATCCCGGTGCCTGCATCGACCGCCGCCCCGGCAGTACCACCCACCTTGTCCTGCCACCGGGCCGCAGGCTGGGACAGGACGGCACGTCCGGGCGGCGGGCCGAGCGGGCGGCCCAGCGATAGTGGCCCCGCGCGGCCACAATGTGGTCGGGCCATCTGGAACAGCGCAAATCGTCTACCGCACCAGGATCAGTCGGCTACCGCATCCCGCCTCCTGTCCAGTACAGTTGAAGCAGATGATGCAGGTACGGCAGATGGAGGCGAATCGTGGTCGAGATCTTGACCCGTGACGCGGAGGCGTTGCACCGAGCGCTGGACGCGCAAGGCGACCAGGTGAACGTGTCACTGTCCCGGGACACCGCCGAGTTGGTCGCCCGGGTGGTTGACGCCCGCGCCCGCGGGCAACAGGTCCTGCTCACCCGAGGCCTGACCGAGGTCACCCCGAACCAGGCGGCCGCGCTGCTGGGCATGTCACGGCCGCAGGTGCGCAAGCTGCTCGACCAGGGCCGGCTGGAATTTCGCAAGGTCGGTGCGCACCACCGCATCCGGGTCGAATCGATCCAAGCATTCCTGGACGCCGAACGCCCCCGCCGCCACGCGGCGCTCGGCGATCTGGCACGGCTACAGGACGCGCTCGGCCTGACCCAGTGACGTCCGATCCGGACCCGGCGGGCGCCGTTCGCGTGGTGTTCGCCGATGCGAATGTGCTGTATTCGCGGGTGCTGCGGGACTACTTGCTCTACGCGGCCGACGAGGAGATCATCGCGATCTCGTGGAGCGCTTCCGTGCTGGCGGAGATGGTCGAGCACCTGGCCGACAACGTCGCCGGTTTCACCGCCGCATCTGGCGTCCGCCTGATCGAGGCGATGAACCGGGCGTTCCCCTACGCCCAGGTCGACGTGACGCCGGCTCACACCGGGCGGGTCGCGGGTTACGCGTTGCCCGACGAGGACGACCGCCACGTCCTGGCCGGCGCCGTTGTCGGCGCGGCGACGGTGCTGTGCACCTCGAATGTCAAGGACTTCCCGACCGAGGTGACGGCGGCTCTGGACATCGAGGTGATGACCCCCGATGCGCTTCTGGCCGCCCTGATCGCGGAGTTCCCCACCCAGATGCGCCGCGTTCACGCCACATCGGTGAAATGGCTGCGCGGCGCCACCGATGCGTCGACCATCGCTGCGCTTCGCCGAGCGGGTGCGCCCAGCGCCGCAACCCTGATGGCTGAGATCTTGCAATAGACCGCGGTTCAGCGATACGGCGAACCGGCCATGCTGGCACCGGCCGACGACCCGTCGGTGGACATCCGTATTCGAAGTCCGTCGCGGTCGCGCGCACTCTCGCGATGCCCCGCGTTGTGGCGATGGGACGCCGATTCAGGCGGCCGCAAGGGCCACCATGCCGGCGAGCGCACCGGCGGCGAACGCCGGACCGAGCGCTGCGCGCTGTTGGCCGCGACCGCGAGCGACGAGCAGCAATGCGGTGACGGCGATCTGGCTGACCAGGATGCCGACGGCCAGTGTGTACCAGGATGCCCAGCCGAGAAGGATGCCGAGGCTGGCGGCGAGTTTGACGTCGCCGAGGCCGTAGCCGTCGCGGACCAGCAGCGCGCCGGCGAGGATCCAGCCGCCGAAGATCGAGCCGCAGGCCAGCGCTCGCCACGGGCTGCCCGCTCCGGTGGTCAGGGTGACGGCGGACAGGGTGGCGAAGGCGACCAGACCGGCGCCGATGGTCAGGACGTCCGGCAGCCGCTGTTCCGTGGCATCAATCGCAGCCGCGGTCAGGACAGCGGCGAGCACCACCGCGAAGGTGGCCGCAGCGGCCGGCGAGCGGATGGCGGCGGTTGCGACTCCGGCGAGGATGCACCCGACGCCCAGCGCGATCCATCCCAGCAGCGTCGTGTGTGCGACGGCGCGCCGCAATCTGCGGGCGGCGCCGGCCACGAGCGGTAGGGCGGCCAGGCCGACCATGGCGCCCCAGATCATCGGTGGGGCTTCGTTCCGGCGAGGCGGCGCTGCGTTCGGTACAGGTCGGTGACGATGCTGCGGGCTGGCTCGGGGAGGTCCTGCGGAAGGTCGACCTCGTTGGTTTGCAGGATGAGCTTGGCCCAAATCCATGCCGTCTGCTGATCGCCCGCGCGCATGGCGACGCGGATCAGGTCGCACGGTGGGACGTTGCTGTAGGGGTCGACAGCTCGGCCGGTCTTGGCGGCGGCTTCGGCGGCAGGAAGGTCGCCGGCGGCGAGTGCGAGGTCGGTGGCGGTGTGTGCGGCGTCGATGATCTGCATGGGCAGGACGCGGTCGTCCATGCGGTCGGGATTGGCCAGCCACACGTATCCGGGACCGGCGGCTTCCGGAAGCACTGGGCCGCGCACCAGTGCCAGGGCGGCTTGCAGGTCGGCCAGGGCCTGTGGCCGGTCGCCGCGTTGCGCCTTCCGGTCCGCGCGGGCTGCGAGCCGGTTGAACAGCTCGGCATCGACGAGCCTTTCGATGAGCCGGTAGCCGCCGGCCGCCGGGGGCACGAACGGATCGCGGGTGTCGGGGTGCTCGCCGAGCGCGACGCGCAGGTTCGAGACGGCGGCGCGGCGGACCGCGTCGGTGGGGTGATGGTCATCTGGCCAGAGGTCGGTGACGAACTTGTCGGTGGACACTCCGCCGGGGTGTAGCGCGAGGTAGACGGCGTACTCGGTGATCCGGGCTGGTTGGCTGTCTCGTCGTGGGCCGAATCCTGCGACTCGCGCGGAGCCGAGGATGGCGACCTTGAGGCGGCGTCCGGTGGTGCTGTGCCATTCGGTCAGGTCGTCGTCCAGCGTCGGGTCGGTGGCGTCGCCTGTGGATCGGTGGGTTCGTTGCTGGTGAAGGTCGTCGGCGCCGGGTCGCGGAACCGGCCCCCCGGACGCACCGGGACAGCTGCGGTCGGCCGGGCCGGGTGGCCTCTGGTGCCCGTTGAGGCTTGGTGTGCTGACCGGTGCCCGGTCAGCTTCAACCATGAATTGCCGGGGGTGAGCACTGTCGCGATCTCTGCCGGTGGGTTCCGTCGACGGCCCGATCGTGATGCTCTTCGCGGCGGCATTGATTTCTGGTGAAGCTGTTCCGTCACCGTTTGGTAGTTCCCCGCCGCCGTCCGCAACGCCTTGGTGGATGATCGCCTGGGCGTCGGAGTCTGGCGGGTCGCATACCTGTTCTCCCGCCTTGAACAGGCCGATCACGGTGTCAATCTCGTCGTCTGTGACTCCGGCCGCGCGGATGGTGACCTCACCCATGGTCTCGGGCAGGTGCAGGGTTCCGTCGGAGTCGATGACGATGCGGGGCTGGATGCCGAGGTCCTGACCGACAGCGATCAGCGCGGCCGCCGCGGGCGGGCCAGTTTGCAGTCGGTCGATCAGGTCATCGACGGCGACGACGTCGGCCAGCGCGTTGCCGTCGGCGATGAGGATGTGGGGCTCCCACGCGTCGGGGATGTCGCTGGTGGCCCGGGCGGCGGTGATGCTTTGGCCGGCGAGGAGATCGCGGGTGCGCGTTAGGTGTTTTGCAAGGAATTTGACCGCGATCTCCGGGGTGTCGTCGGAGGCGAGTCGGTACTCGTCAAGCGCCCGATACCGGTTGTCTCGGCCGGGCAGGTGCAGGTGCATGCCGTCGCACCATGGGGATTGCGCGAGTTCGAGGATGAGGTGATTGACCAGTTGCCGGCATCGCTGCGGGTCGCCGGTGATCTGCATGGCGCCGAGGTGTTCCGCGTCGGCGGCGATGGTGGTGCCGGAGTCGGTGACGCCCAGAGTGACCAGCGCGGGCACGGCGGAAAGGGCCTCTCCCGGGTCGGTGCTTTCGGTCGGGATCGGCAGTGTCCAGGTGTGCTCGTCACCGGTGAACGGTGACGGAGGCGGCGCGGGTCGGGCGAGGCGCAGTTCAATGGTCTCCGTGCCGATGATGACGCTGTCGAATCCGGCGGGCGCGTGTTCGGCGACGCCGGCGGTGATGCTGCGCAGTGCGGCATTGATGCGCTGAGGGTTGATGCTGCCGGCGCGTTCTCGCAGGGCGCGTTCGGTTCGGGCCGCACGCGGGGTGGGGGGATGGGGCCGTTGGCCCGGTTGGCGGGCCTGTTCACCGCGTCGCCGTGCGAGCAGGAGGCCGGCCCATGCGATGGCGGCGGCGAGACTGGTGATCCCGCCCAGGACCCACGTGGTGTGGTTGCTGTGGGAGGCGGATGCCGACGCGTGGAGCCCGGCGGTGCCGTCACTACGGGACGGTGCGGCGGCCGGGGCCGGGCCGTTCGGTTCGGATGCCGCCGCCGAGGCTGGCGATTGCGCGGCGCCAGGTGTCGGTGGGGCGGCGGCGGTTCCGCCGTCGGCCGCGTTTCCGTTTGCGGAACCGGTATGAGCGTTGGGCATCGGACTGCCCGCGGGTGCGGGATCCGCGTGGTGAGTACTCGTCGGGGCCGGCCCGGTGGAGTGCGCGGCCGATGGGGACTGGGCGTGGTGGTCGGCTGACGGGGCACCGGCCGGGCCGGGCTCGGTGTGGTGGCCGCTGGCTGCGGGTGGTGATGCTGCCGCGCTACCGCGCGGATCGCTGGCGTGCGGCGCACGGTTCGGAGGCAGAGGTTGCGATGCGGGCGGCTGGCGATGCCGTGCCGGTGCCGGTATGCGGATGACCTGTCCGGGGTAGATCAGGTTCGGATTCTCGATGTGGTTGGCGGCGGCCAGCTTCGGATACAGGTTGCCGTCGCCGAGGCGTTCCTGGGCGATTTCGGAGAGTGTGTCGCCGGGTTGCACCGTCACCGTCTCCTCGCCACCCTGGGTGCCCGCGCCGGGCATGTGGGCGTCGGCGGGGAGTTGGAGTGTCCAGCCGACCTGCAGCCAGTCGGCGGAGACCAGGGTCCGGCCATCGTGTTGCGGCCGGCCTTCGTTGAGCGCTGCGATGTCGGGCCAGCGGCTGCCCTTGCCGAGGGTCTGTTCGGCGATGGACCACAGGGTGTCGCCCTTCGTCACGGTCCACACCGGCCCGGATGCCTGCCGGGCTCCGGTATTGCCGTGGTCGGCGAGGTGGTGCGCAGCCCGCGAAGCCGGCGTGGTAAGCGGCGCGTCGATCGTCCCGGCCGCGGCCCGATAGTCCGCCGCCGCCTTGGTGACGGTGAGGGCGGCGACGGCGGGGTGTGGCAGTGCGGGCAGCGTGGCGGCGAGCAAGGCGGGGGCGGTGTTGATGGCCAGGGTGCCGGCGATCAACAGGCCGACCAGCGCGGAGACGGCGGCTTGGGGTGCGCGCAGGCCGGGCAGCCGGATCGCGGGGCGGTGCGCGAGCCGAGCACCGATCTCCGCGAGCAGGCAGATCGCGAACGCGGCCCAGGCGAGGAACCCGATGACCACGAGGGCGCCGAGGAACACCTGCCCGGTGTCCCGCTGCGTCAGGCCGGTCCAGATCTCGCTGCCGGTGGGGACGTGGCCGGGCAGCAGCCGGGCTCCGAGTCGCCACAGCGCCCAGGGGGCGCCGACCAACAGCGCAGCAAGGGTTATCAGGGCGGCGAGGCGGCGGATTTGACGGGCGAGGAATCCGGTCACGGTGGGCTCCCCGCTGTGTAGACGGTTTCGGCGCGGCCAACGCCGGTGACGGTGAAGCTGTCGATGCCGATCAGCGACAGGAACACCGTTGTGGTGTGCAGGGTGGCGGTGACGGTCACCGTCGTTCCGGTGATGTTCACGGTGCCGGTGGCACCCGCCGCAGCCAGGTAGTCGCGGGCGGCCCGATCGGCGGTGGTGGGGTCGATGGCTCCTGTTCCGGGAGTGATGGTGCCCGCAGCGGCACGTGCTGCTTCGGAGGCGATTGCGCCGGCGTGGTCGATGGCGCGGGCCTTGCCGCCACCGTCCACCACCAGACCGAGGACCAAGACCAGGGCGACGGCGCAGGTGAACAGCATCAGGCTCATACCGCCGCCCGAGCCGGCATCGCTCCCCCGCGCCGTCACACGCGCCACCCGGCCCCGGACCGTTCGGATCACACCTGCGGTCATGGTGAATTCGCTTCGCGTTCGGCGTCGAGGGGGCTGGCACCGGTGGCCGTGACGTCGTGGGTGGCGGGCCAGCCGGGCAACGCCAGATCGGACCATGATTCGCGGCAGGTCACGGTCACGGTGACGTCCGCGGGCTGTCCGGGCGGGACGGCGAAACCCGAGGTGTCCACAGTGACGTGCAACTGGCGGCAGTCCACGCCCGCGCCGGCCAGGGTGTCGGCGGCGACCTGGTTGGCGGCTGCGGTCGCGTCGGCGGGGGTGTCGTGTTGGGTGGCGGCGCGGGCCGCTGCGGAGGCGGCCTGCTGCACCCGCGACGCTCCGGTGGCGGACCGGCTGGCGGCGATCCCGACGAGCACGATCAGGATCAGCGCCGGTGTGATGATGATCAGTTCCAGCGCGGGCGCGGCGGACCCGCGGTCGCTGCGCCAACGGTGGCCTGCCGGTCTCGCGCGAGCTGGGCTGCGTCTTCGGCTGCGTGTCATGGGTTTTCCTCGACCGGACCGGAAGCCTGCTGCGACACACGCGGCTGGGTGAGCGGAATCAGCGATGGGGCGGCGGCGGTGACGGTCACGGTGACCACGCCGGCGGCCAGGGTGGCGGTGATGGCCGGGTCGGACAGGGTGCCGGCGGCCTGCTTCGCGACGAATTCCTCGGCGGCTTGTTGGCCGCGGGTGGCCGACGCGGGCGCTTGGGTAGCGGCGCGGACCCCGGCCTGCGCAGCGGCGAGGGCGAGGGAGCGGGCGTAGTCGTGCATGCCGAACTGGATGCCGCCGAAGATCAACAGCAGCAGGGCAGGTACGAGCAGCACGAACGCCAGCGAGGAGCCGCCGGAGCCCCGCTCCCGGCTCCACCGGCCGCGTCCCGCCTCGAACGTCGTCACCGCCACCACGTGGTTTACGGGTTGAGATCGCCGGTGTGGGACTTGACAACGGCGGCGATCGCGGCGACCACCACACCGGCTGCGACGACACCGCCGATGGCCAGCAGCACCACTTCCAGGCTGTGCCCTCCGGCCCCGTTCTCCGGGGCGGCGACCAGTCGGCGGATTCGGGTGCGCAGGGTGAGCATGATGGTGGCGTAGAGCATCTGGATCGACATCATGGTGGTGGTTCTCCTTTCCGGTGACGTCGATGACCGTCCGGACCGTGCGTGGCTCGGGCGGGAGGTGTCAGGTGGCGGCCAGGGCGGTGATGGCCGGGTAGATCAGGAACGCCATGGTGGCCGCGGCGAGCAGCGCTTTGGGGATGGCCATTCGGGTGGAGGCGATCGCTGCCGCGGCGGTGTCGTCGGCCTGCAACTGCGCGCGTAGCGATCCGGCGCGGGCGAGCAGGGAGGTGTAGACGCCGGCGCCGGCGGTGCCGGCCGAGGCGGCGATCGCGGACAGGTCTGCGAGTTCTTGGATGCCGAGTTCGTCGGCCAGTCCGGCGATTCCGTGCCAATGGGTGCGGCCGGCCCTCGTGGCCGAGGCGATGGCGGCGGCGATTCGGCGGAACGCCCAGGTGTCGGAGACGGTGGCCGCTTGGTCGAGGGCGGCGCCGATGCCCAGGCCTGCGGCGCGGTGCAGGGCGACGAGTTGCAGGTAGGCGACCAGGGCGTGGCGCATCTCCCGCCTTGCGGCGGTCGCTTTGCCGGTGACGTGCTGCCCGACGGCCAGCCAGGCGATGACCGCGGCGATCAGCCCGGCGACGACGGGCACCGCCACCGGGACGCCGAGATCCAGCAGGGTGAAGATCAGCGTGTAGAGCGGCGCAATCAAGAGGCCCACGACGGCGAATCCGATGCGGGTGAGCAGGAACTCGCCCCGGCTGCTGCCGACCACGCGGAGATCCGCCTCTGGTGCTGCCAGGCGGGTAGCGGCCAGACGGGCCTCGATCAGCACCTGCCAGGCCTGGAGCCGACCCCGCCAGCGCGGACCGCTATGCCCCTCGATCACCTGTGTGACCGCGGCCGGGGCTGTGCGGGCGTGAGCGAGGGCGGCGGCCAGGTCGGGGCGCTGCGGTACCAGCACCGACACGATCAGCGCGACGCCGAGGCCCGCGGCGCTGCCCGCGGCCAGCAGTGCGAGGGTTGCGGGGTTCACCGCACACCCCCGCGCTGCCGGGCCGGCGGGCCGCCGGGTGCTGTGGCCGCTCCGGACACCTGACTGTGCGGCTGGGGGTTGATGAGGCGGGGCGGGCCTGCAGTCAGGGACAGGCGGCGCAGCATCCACAGCGCCCCGACCACGACAGCCGCCAGGACCGCGAGAACCACTTGGCCGAGAAGGGTGTCGTAGGCGGCGGTGTAGGAGGTCGCCGCACACACCACGATCACGAACAGGATCTGCACGATCACGATGGTGCGGGCCTCGGACCTGGGTTCGGCGCGGTCGGTTTCGATGCGCCGCCGCGCGGCCACGTCATCGGCCAACTGCCCGGCGAGGTTGCGCAGCACCTCCGGCACCCGCGCCGAGGGAGCGGTGATCGCGATGTCCAGAGCGAACGCGACCATGTCGCCCAGCGGATCTGCCAGGTCGTCGGCGAAGCTGGTCAGCGCTGCCTTCCGGCCGCCGCGGGGCGAGCCGAGCCTCCCAGCGAGGCGCTGGACGGGGTCGGCGATCGCCGTCGGCGGATGCTGCGCGGACGCGACGATGGTCTGGGTGGGTGCGGAACCGGCGGCCATCGCGTCCGCCAATCGGCGGACCCACTCCTCCAACGCCTGCAGCCGGTCAATCCGGGCGGCGGCTACCCGTCCGGCGGCGAAGAAGTACGGCAGGCCCGGGACCGCCAGGGCGGTGACGATCCCGGCGACGGGCCAGCCCGACACCACCCACACCGCAGTTCCTGCGGCGGCGGCGATGCCCCAGGTGCGCAGCCGCCGACTACCGGGGATGCCGCGGAGCCGGATGCGCCACCCGGCGAGCACGCCCGTCGGCCGCGGGCCGCCGTGGACGTCCAGGATTCCCGCGACCACCAGGACGACCCCGGCTGCTGCGGCGCCGCCGGCGACGGCCGCCCACAGCGCGTACCCGGTCACCGCAACCCACCGTCCGAGCCGAATGGGGTCGGCCAGGCGCCGTTGGCCGGGGTGAGCCAGGTCAAATCCAGGCCGGCCCGGGCGCACCACGAGGTGTTCTCCGGCAGGTGGGCCGGGTAGCCCCGCGGATCGTCCGGCCGGTCGTCGCTCGGGGCGAAGATGGCGGTGGCGGCGGGCTGGCCGTTCTCACCGACCGGGCCGACCTCCACCACGTCGGACACGAACCGGGCCTTCGCCCCCGACGGGGTGACGACAACGTCGACGTAGACGATCAGGTCCAGGGCGGTGGCGATCTGGGCCATCGCGGCGGCGTGGTTCCAGTTGGGCTTGTGCTCCCCCAACAGCGAAGCGAGCGCTTCGAACGTGTCCAGCGCAGAATCAGCATGGAAGGTCGCCATCGAGCCTCGGTAGCCGCGGGACATCGATGCCAGCATCGGGATCACTTCCGCGTCCCTCACCTCACCGACCAGGATGCGGTCCAGGCCGTGGCGCAGCGAAGTCGGGAAGATGTCCGCCACGCTCACCTGGCCGGCGGGGTGGCCGGCGGCGTCGAGTTCGCCGGTGCCGGGCCGCGCCTCGTACGGGATGATCAGCGGGAACCGGTCGGGGATCTCGTGCAGCAAAAGCTCGTGCTCGGTCTCCAGGGTGGCGAACCGCTCCGAGGCGGGAAGGCACTGCGCCAGCCCGCGCAGCAAGGTGGTCTTGCCCGCCCCGGGCGATCCCACCATCAGCAGCGACCGGCGGGCCGCGACCGCGGCGGCCAGGAACGCCGCCATCGCCGGCGACACCATCCCCATCGCAACGAGGTCGTCCATGGTGACGTCGGTGAAGCGATGCCGGCGGATCGTCACCTCCGGATGCGGCGTGATCGCCCACACCGCCGCCAATCTCGACCCGTCCGGCAGCCGCAGATCCAAAAACGGCCGGGTGGAGGTGACAGCGCGCTCACTCTGGCCGTGGTAGGTGGCGATCGAGCGCAGCTGGTCGAGGAGGTCCTCGTCGGATTCGGCGACCGGCGTGGCGGATTCGGTGTGGCCGTCGGCGTATCGCAGCCGAGCTGGGGCGGCGCCGGAGATGAAGATCTCCTCCACTTCGTCGTCGGCCAGCAGCGGTTCGATGCGGCCCAGACCGAACATTGCGGCCAGCACCGCCTGCGACAGGGCGCGTTCCTGCCCGTCCGACAGGACCGGTCTTCCGGCCGCGGCGGTGTCCCGGGCGAGTTCGCCGATCTGTTCGGCGATCAGGTGCATCGCCAGTTGTCGCTGCCCCGCCCGGTCCTGCCCGTCGTCGGGGTGCTGCTGGGCGTGGGCGTCCAGGGCGGCGTTGACGGCGTCCTGAACCTGCCGCGCCACCGCATAGTCCACACCCGGCGGCACGGCGGGTTCGCGGTCGAATGGGCCGGACCCGTCCAGGCTCGCGCCGCCACGGTGGCTGTTGATGATCGTCGTCACCGGATACCTCCTTGTCCGGCGGCCGGGCCTGCCGGCACGTACGCCCAGTCCGGCCCGCCCAACGTGATAGCCGCAGCCCCATCTGTTGCCGCCGCCGCGGGCGCCGTCGTCTGTGTGGCCAAATCGGGCTCGCCCGACCCAGCCGCTCTGGTAAGCGGTTCGGGTTCGAGCCCGGCCAGGGCGGTGGCGAGTCGGGTCACGCTGCGCAGCAACGGCGAGGCCGCCCAGCGGCGCGATGCGGGCGTCCCGTCGGTGATGACCGCCGCCGCGGCCGGGTCCCACGCCACGATCCCCGCCACCGGCGCGATATCGCGCATCGCTGCACGCACGTCCGCCTCCGGATACGGGCGACCCGGGCCGAGGATCACCGACCCCACCGCCCCCGGCGCCCCGCCGATTATCGATGCGGCCGCGGTAGCTGTGGTTTGCGCGGTGTGCACCCCGGCCAGCGTCGGCCGCAGGACCACTAGGAGCCGATCCGACGCGGCAAGCAGCCCGTCGATCCGGACGGCCCCCGGGATGCGGCCCGCGTCGACGATCACATCCATACCTAGCCCGGCGAGAGCGTCGATCAGCGCCGGGTAATCGATCGTGGCCGCCTGGCGTGGCTCGTCGACGCCGGGCAGCACCCACCGATCCGGCCCGAACGCCACGACGTTGGTCCAGATCGCCCGGGCCGGGTTGCCATGGCGGGCGGCGAGTTGCGCGCCGAGCAGTCCGCGGCCTCCCCCGTCGGCGCCCTGGCCGTAGCCGTAGCCGATCGAGGCGCCCGACGGGTCTGCCTCGACGAGCAGCACCGGTCGCGGCCACCGCAACACCATCGTGACCGCAGTGGTCGTCACGCCTGGGGAGCCCTTGCCGCCCAGCAGAGTCAGGATCACCGGGCTCACTTCCCTGCGACCAGGACGAGCGCGACGGTGCCGGCCGCGGACCACGACGCCACGTCGGCTGCGCTGGTCTGGTCGATGAGGACGTCGACGGTGCGGGCGCCCGTCGTGGCCGCTGCCCCGACGGTGAACACGGTTCCCGCCACCGGTGCGGGCTGTTTCGACGAGTCCGGCTCCGGCTGGCCGGTGGGGACAAGCAATACCCGCTCCCCCGGCGCCAACGAGGTGGCGGGCAGCAGTCCGGGTTTCGCCGCGACGCCCACCAGCGCCTCGCCGGGCGGCGGGACCTGCTGGCCGGTCATCACATCCGCGTCGGTGAGCAGCCCGCCGGCGTGCAGATCCGCTGCCGCACGGTGGCCGACAACCGTCGCCTCGTCCGTCCAGCGGATCGGGCGAAGACCCGGGTCGGCGACGATCTGCACCTCGGTCAGGTCCGCGGCGGTGATCTGCTGGCCCCAGGGCACGTCCGCGGCGAGGCCGATCACGCCGATCCGCTGTGACCCGCTGGAGGCCAGCGCATAGGCGCCCAGCGCACCCAGCACCACCAGCAGAACGCCGGCGGCGATCAGCAGCGGGCGGCGCCGGCGCTTGGGCGGCGGGAGCGTCGGGGCCGGCGGAATCCCGCCGCGCCCGTTCGAACCGGCCGGCTTGGTCGCGTGTCCGTTGACCGGGATGTCAAACGTCGACTGGGATGTCATTGCGCATTCGCCTGTCCCTGAACTATCAGCCGTTGCCGGCGACGATGACGGTGCGGTACTCGCCCACGTTCAACCCGAGCGTCGAACGTGTGGTGACGGAGTCGGTTCCGGACTGTCCGGTGTTGGCGCGCCACGTGATGGCCCACGACGCGGTCGCGGTGACCGGCCATACCCCTGCCCCGTCTGTGCGGGACGGTAGGGAACGCAGCCGGTAGGTGTAGCCGCATGGCGGATGCCACAGATCCGCACCCGGCCACGGCGCGACACCGCCGCCTTGGCAGATGACGGGTTTCGCGTCAGGCTCGCCCATGGACCACGTCACCGACCCCAAGGTCGCCGTCGCGGTCACGGTCACGGTCCGGTCCGTCGACGACGCCGTCACCGCTTCCGGGTTGGAGACCCACAGCCACACTGGGATGTTCACCGCAACCCGGTGGATGTTCGGGCCAACCTGGATCGCCGGAAGCGGAACCGGCAACTTGGCCACCGCCTCCCGCGCGACCACGGACGCGCTCGGCGGCGGATCGTGCCGGACCGGCACAGCGAAGACCTCCCCGGTGTTGCCAGCCCGGCTGTCACAACTGGACATCTCCAACTGGAAGTTCGCCGGATCGGCGCCCGCGGGAAGGTAGAGCGACCATGATGGGTCCCAGGGTGGTGGGGACTCGAGCGTCGTGTAATCACATTGTGCGTCGCTGGTATCACCGTCGGATGAGTCGTTGCCGTCGCCCATTTGCTGCCCCGTGGCTGGCGCGGCGTCGTTAGAAGTGGTTCCGGGTTCCGCAGCACATGCGATGTAGATGCGAGCCAGCGGATCGAAGTACCCGCACCTCTTTGGCGGTGGCGATGCCTGGGCAGCCACTCCGAAAATTCCCAAAATGACGGCGCAACCGGCTGCGAGCGCGAGAGCGCGTTGAGGGATCAGCATGGCTGCGCAGGGTTCGGCGTAGAAATGTAGTTCAGCAACCATCCGCCACGCATTGCGGTGTACCACGTCACGCTGAACGTTCTGTAGAAGCGCTTAGATTCGCCTGGCCGGATATCTGATTTGCCGTTGGCATCGACGACATCCATTCCGGTTATGTCGACGCAGGCTCGGATCTGAACGTTTTTCGTGGTGGCCTTGGTGACCGTCGCGTCGTAGTGCGTGAACCCGACCTGATGAATCTTTTGTTTGACGAACGTCTTGATCAATTGGGTTTGCTGCGCGGCGGCCGGATCGCCGGTGTACTTGCGGATGATCGGTTCCCAGTTCTTGCCCGACGGGTCTTGCAAGGACAGGTCGTAAGCATGCATAGAGTTTCGCCACGCGGTCACACCGGCCTTGGCCGCCTTGCGATTCGCGCCGGTGATGGCCGCCGGGATGGTGACCGTAACACTCGGCGAGCTCGTCGGAGTCGTCGGCGAGGTCGTCTTGGACGTAACAGTTGTCGACGACGAAGTGTCGCTTGACCGCGCTGAGGCCTCCGGACTGCTCGACGGCGTCGTGATCGGTGGCGTGGTCGAGATGCTCGATGGCGCGGGCGTGGTCGTCACCGTCGATCCGGCGCTGGCGGGTTGCGTCGCGCCGGTCGCTGGCGGAGAGTTCGTCACTGTCGGTGTGGCGCTGCCGGACATAGTGAAGCCGGTTGCGGGAGCGGGGTCGGTCACCGACGACAGCACTGGGGCGCTGGTCGGTGCTGGGGTGGTGGTCGAGCTGCACGCGGCAAGTGAGAGCGTCACCGCGGCTGCGAGTCCGGCGAGGTGACGCCTCATGCTGAGCACCTCCCTTGTGTCAGTGGAGGCCCACCCACCGTGGACCCGCTGATTCCGGTCGGCAACTGCTGGGCCGAGTTCCGTCCGATCAGCGGATGGGCTGTCACGCTTGGTGACGGTCCCGGTGGTGAAGCGTCTGCTTTGTCTCGGCGATCGGTCCACCTGCGGAGTCGCACGATTGCGGGCGGTGCCGAGCGCAGCAGCAGCACTGCGGAGCCGAATGGCAGGGTGCGCAACCGTCCAGGGTCCAGCACGGGCACTCGGCGCAGCGACGAGGACCGGGAGCGGGTGCCGTCACCGCCGCGGGTCTCCGCCCAGGTGGTTTCGTCGCGGTCGCCGATCAGCGCGGACAGGTCGCGCAGGTCGGTGGCGTTCGCCCCGCCGCCGAGGACGATCTTGGTGGTGCAGGCGTCCCACACGGTGGCGGCGGCCTGCTCCCCCCACTTGTGCCGGGCCTGGGCGAGGGATTGCAGGATTGCCCAGGCGCAGATGCCGGTACCGCCTCCCTCAGACATCAGCGTGGGCAGAGACGGGAGTGGGGCGAGGTTGCCGATCTCGTTGAGCATCACCGTCACCGGAGGGTCCAGCCTGGCACCCGGGGATGCGGCGGCGAGATGGCGGGCGACGTCCAGAATGTCCTCCACCAGAGCGGAGACGAGGTTGGCGGCGGCGCCGGCACCGGTGGACGTGCCCACCAGATACAGCGTGCCCTTCCCGGTGATGAACGCGGCGGGGTCGAACTGCTCGGCCGACGTCGGGGTGACGGCGGCCAGCACGTTCGGATCGCCCAGGGCGGCCAGGGACTGCCGCACCCCCATCCACACGGAGTCCCGCTGCCGCGGATCCGAATCGGCCACGGCGGTCAGGGCGGTGGCCCACCCGGCCGGGGCGCGGGGATGGGAGTCGAGGATCGCGATCGCATCCTGCACCGACGCGGGAGTCAGCGACCACCGGTACAGATCCCGCGCGCCGCGGTGTTCCAGGGCTGCGGCCATCAACAACGCGCGGAGGGCGGCTTCGGTTTGGCCGCGCCAGAAGTCGCCGTCGTCGACGCCGTTGCCGGTGCCCGCGGCCAGAGCGGCAGCGCGGATCATCGCCGTCATCGGCTGCTCGCAGCCCCTCGTCAGTGACCAGCGCAAACCGGCAGGTGTGTCTCCGGCGAGGTGTTGCGGGTCGAACACCGCGACCGGGCCGACCTCGGCTCGGGCGGTGATGGTTTGGTGGATGTTGTCCGGCCGGGTGGAGGTGGCGATCACTGCGCCGGGGGCGCTCAGGATGACGTTGACGACCAGGTGCAGGTCCTTGCCCGATCGGGCCGGGCCGACCACGGCGATGGAGTCCTCCACCGACGACCACACGCCGACACAGCGGCTGGCGCCGATGCGAAAGCCGACCTCGGTCGGGTAGGGCCGGTGGATCGACGGTCGAAGCATCCGGCCCCGGCGTTTCACGGCACGGCGGGAGCAGGTGCGGCGCAGTTGAGTGCGGGTGGCGGTTCCCGGCAGGCGGAACACGTCCGCCGGTGCTGGGCCGACGTCGAAGCGCCGCACCACCAGCAGCGCGACTGTGGCGCCGGCGGCCAGCACCAGCGCGGTCACGGTCCAATAGGCGGCCGGTCCGGGCATCGGCGAGTTCCACACCACCGCGGGCTGGGAGAAGTGGGCCAGTGCGCGGATGCCGGCCAGCAGTGCGCCGCGGGGAGTACGGCCGGTCAGCAGTCCGGCGGCGGCGCCGCCGACCCACAACGCGCCGACCACGCCCGCCGCGCCCAGGATGAGCGCGGCAAGAGCGGTGTCCGAGCCGTTCGATCCGGCGGTCTTCACGCGGGTGGTCACCGAACCGCCTCCCGCACCGAGGGTGCTCGACGATGCGTTTGTGAGCTGCCCTGGGTGCGCTCGTGCAACGGCCGTGTTTGGCCGCGACGTTCCTCCAGGCGCTGCTGTAGGCCGGGCGGCTGCCCCGATCCCCACTGCTCGGTGGGCAACTGGGCCAGGATGTCGCGGGCGGTGGCGATGACGCGGGTGCCGACCTGCCGCACCGTGGCGACCCCGTCGTCTCGGGATGCCCAGGTGGAGATGTAGGGCAGCGAATAGCTGGTGGTGTCCATGCCGTGTGCGGCGCCGATCAGGTACGCAACCGACTCGGCCTCCACCTCCTTCGCACCCCGCGTCACCGCCGCCGCCTTGGCCAAATCGACCGTGCCGTCCTCGCCCCGAGGGTCGTGCATGCGTACGTGACCCAATTCGTGGGATAGCGACTTGGCCCGGGCGACATCGTCCATGTCGGATCGGATCGTCACCGACATGTCCTGCCAGTTGGTCACCCCGTTTGCCCCGCCGATGTCTGTCGCCGATTCGACATCGCCGAGCGTGAACCCCTCCGCGGCGACCTGGGTGCCCAGCCCGTCCCACAGTCCGTCCGGTGCCTTGCCTGCCAGCAGCTGCGGGCGGGGAGGTTCCGGGATCGGATCCCCATCCGTCTGACTGACGTCGAACACCGTTGCCAGGCCGAACGGCTTGTTCGGATGCAGCCGGGAGCGGCTGCGCTCGGGCGCCCCCGACACCGCGTGCTCGAAGCGGCCCAGCCGGCGCCACTGGTCGGAACCCGGGTCCTTGGTCTCGCGCCACTGCAACCGGTTGGGCCGAAGGATCGTGTAGCCATGCTGACCGGCCAGCACGTGCCGTCCCATGGCCTCCCACTGCCGATACCCCGCCACCATCGACGGCTCCGGCACGGGCACCCGGCCCTTCGCAAACGCATCGGCATGCTGGACGTAGATCAACAGCACGTTGTCGAAGCTGTATTTGCGGAACCGGGCAGCCGCCGTCAACGCCGCCCGCCAGTCGTCCGAGGCGAGCATCTTCTCCACCGCACCGGTCAGTTCCTCCTGGATCGCCGCCAGCCTGTCCTCACCGGTTCCGTCGGGCATGCCGCACCTCCTCGCGGCGGGCATACTCTGCCCGCCTACCCAGAGGTGGTGCCTGCTGCGCGCCGTTGACCCGTGATCAGCGCAAAATTCTTCGAGCTCACTGACCGCGCCTGTCCGGGGTCGACACGATGACGCACTACGCCGTCGCCGGGCCGATCGGCAGTCGGCGCCGGCATGCCGGGTCCACACTCAGCAGGATCTCGGCACGGCGTTAGTGGTCTACTACGACGCAGGTGACCCGAACTCTCGGGCCCAGGCGGCGAAGAACGCACGCAGGGCAGGCACGTCGACATCACCGAGTGACAGGTCTCGGTCGCTGTAGCGCGAGAGCATTCCGATCATCTCGATGAACACCGGCCGGTCGAAGCCTTGATCGACCTCGGCAGCGAGGGCCAGCAGGTCGGCCTTGCTGAATCGGCGGCTGAGCGCATGGACGTCAACGAAGTCCCGGGCTGCGGCGCGTCCGAACAGCGCGATCATCTTCTGACCGGCGAGTTCGGCGGGGGCGAAGGTGGGTCCCGCGATGCTCGCCATCGGCCGGCGGCCGGGCGGCGAATCCACGGCCAGGTCGACCAACAGCTCGTCGGGTCCGGAGATCCGCAGGCGGCAGAACGTCGACTCATCCCGCAGCGTCTCGACGATCCATCCGTTCCCCCGTGCCGCCCCGATCAAATCGTCGCGGGCCGATCGGACGTCGCCCCTGCCGCGGCTGGTGAAGAAGTCCAGATCTTGGGTCGGTCTGGCCGTGAGGCCCTGGGCGGCCAGGGCGGCTCCGCCCGCGATCAGGAATCCGCGGGCGGAGGCCAGCGAGAAGAACGCCGCGGCGACCTCCAACTGGAACGGCGTCAGCGGCGTCGCCGGTCGGTTGCTGGGCATCTATGCGTCCACGATGCCATCGATCAGAGGCGCCCACGCTGCGCGAAGGTCGCGGGGCAGCACCAATTCCGGCCACAGATCGACCAGCAGCGCCCCGTCGACGTAGGTTAGGACGTCCTCGGCGGTCCCCTCCCGCAGCACGGTCTCGTAAACGCGGGCGCGATCGAAGCGGTCGGCCATGCGGAATACACGCCCGGGGTCCGACCAGTTCAGCCGCAGCGGCAGGTCCACGCTCGCGAGCGCCTGGTCCACCGGTAGCTGTGGCAGTCGGTCCGGGACAGCGTGGCTGCGTCCACGCGCGTCGGTGATCCTGCGGAACGTGACTCGCGGGCGGATGGTGAGTTCGTAGCCGGCACCTGCGAGCAGTCGCTCGGCCGTGGCCAGGGATGGTGACTTGCTGCCGTTCTCGTAGGCCGAAATGGCGGTCCGCGACGTTCGCGCCCGCTGCGCCAGCACGTCCTGGCTCAGGCCTGCGGCGCGTCGCGCTCGTTCGAGCACGGTCGGTGCCGTCATGTGTCATCGCCTCCCTCCGAAAGTGTATCCGATCAGATACGTTCCGGGTGGCGGTCCCGAGGAGCCTGGCAGGTCGCCTGGCCGGAAACCGAGTCGCATTTGGCACTGGCCGCCGGAATCGTTCGGGCCTGGGTCTATCGAGACAGGTCCCCACCGGACCGATCAGCTTCACGGGGGCGACCGCCCCGCCGGTACGCAGGCTCGCCCCCGACGTGGCTCGCGGGCGAGTGCACGCCGGTGCGGCCCGTCGTGGATCGAGCCCCGCCTAGGCCGCGCTCGCCGACGACCGGGCCCGTGCCAGTGCTGGTGGCCAGGTGCGCGAGGATCTGGTGCGCGGCGTCCAGGCCGCGGCCCGCGCTGGAGGCGTGGCCGGCGGCCTGCTGGAGCGCTGCGGTTGCGTCGGTGACGGCCATGGCGGGGTCGGGCAGCGGCGAGGCTTGGTCGACACGCAGCAGACCGGCCTGCTGCTGATGGAGCAGAATTTCGCCGATCTGGCGCAGCAGTTGGGGAAGGCGATCGGCAGCTTGGGACAGCGCCGCGACGACCTGGTCGATGTCGGCAGGAGCGAGATCCAGCCCGGCGGACGGCTGGGTGAAGTGGTTGAGCCCGCGGATGGACTCCGCGGCGTCCCATGCGATTTCGCGCGCACTGCAGTCGCCGTCGTCGCGGTGGGTGTGGTGGTTCATTGCGGTCTCCTCGATCCTGTTGCTGTGTTCAAGACGACAGATGCTCGGGGCTGCTCGTTGAATCCAACGACACCTGGGGCGCCGCTGGGCGTTTCGCTTCCGGCGATTGCCGCGTCGGTGTTGAACAGGACCGTCTCGGACTCGCCGAGGTCAGTGTGGACGCGGCGTCCGGTTGTGCCGATCTTCCAGAGGGCCTCGCCCTTGCCGAGTGCGGCAACGGCGTCGCGTTCGGCTCGGGTGAGGTGCAGGTCGGTGGCGGTGCGGTCCAGTTCGCCGGGGGCTTGTCGGAAGGCGAGGCGGGTGTCGCACAGGGAGGCGAGGCCGCGGGCGGTGGCTGCTGCGGCACTGCCGGCGTCGGAGGTCTTGTCTGCGTCCGAGAGGGCGTGGGTGATCAGGATGGTGGCGGTGCCGCGCGCCCGGGACAGGCGCAGCTCGGCGTTGACCCGTGCCAGGTGCGCGGGCGCGGCGAGGATCCGCCAGGCCTCGTCGTAGACGACAAACCTTTGCTGACCCGGCGTGTGAATGGCATCAAGTTGGCTGGTGGCGGTGAGAACGGCGAGAGTGTGAGCGGTCTCGTTGTCGGCCAGTGCGGCGGTGCCGACCGCGATCATCGGCGCGGCGGGGTCGGGGGTGACGGTGGCGGGCTGGTCGAGGAGGCCGGCTAGCGGGCCGGTGCACAGCTGCGCGAGGGATGCGCGGATCGGTGCGGCGGCGGGCGGCGGGTTGTCTTCCAGGCGAGCGACGAGCTGGTGCAGCGTTGGCGTGCTGGATGCTCGGCAAGTTGACTGCAGGGCGTCGGTGAGGGCTTCGAGGGTTTGGGGGTGCAGCGGTGCCAGGCCGGGGGCGAGTGTTTCTACGATCGCGACGAGCAACGCGGCGCGGCGTTGGTCGGCCTGATGCAACCAGGTGTCTCGATCGGCTCCGGGCGGCTGCGGGCCGGGGTCGAGGGGGTTGAGCCGGTCGGGCTGACCGGCGCCGAGGCGAATGGCCTGCCCGCCGAGCGCTTCGGCGAGGCGACTCCAGTCGTTCTTCGGATCGCCCGGCACGGTGACCGGGCGGCCGGTGGCGATGGCCCGCAGCGCGATGGCCATGGCGGTGTTGGTCTTCCCCCAGCCGATGTTGCCGACGATGAGGATGTTCGTGTTGGAGATGGCCTGCGCGGCGTAGCACTGCCAGGGGTCGTAGCCGAACGCGGCGCCGGTGACCGTGTCCCGCCCGATGTACCCGCCGCCGGCCGTCGGCGGCCCGGCCAGGAACGGGTAAGCGCCGCCCAGAACTGCGGTGGTGTCCCGATGCGCCGACGGCACCCGGAATGCCCGCCAGATGCGCCCGGCGTGCGGGCGGTGCTCCCCGCCCTCCGGCACCAAGTCTCCCCCGTCGACATCCACCAGCCGGGACGGGTCGGCGGTTTGCGACTCGTCGCGGCGGGTGCGGGTGTAGCGGGTCTGCAGCAGCGGCCGGCGATTTCGACGAAGAGACATGGTCTCACAGTCCTCGGGTCAGGGGCAGCGTGGCGGCGTGAAAGGCCTGCAGTTGCTGGCCGTAGAGGACTTTCGTGTCGCAGCCGGCGGCTGCGGCGGCCTGTCGTATGCGGGTGACCGCATCGCGCAGCGCGTCCGGATCGCCGGCGGTGACGGTGATCAGCCCTGTGTGGCGCATGTCCACATGACCCGCGGCGATGTCGGCTTCCCTTTGCGCGGTGTCGGTTTCGCGGGCGGCTTGGGCGGCGGTGTCCAGGCGGCCGAGGCGGCGGCGCAGCGCGCCGTCGGAGGCTTGGGCGGTCTTGTCGCGGCCGATCTGCCGCAACGCCGTCGGGGTCGGAACCGCCTCGTACAGCAGGGTCAGCGAGGTGGCGGCGCAGGCGGGCAGGATCAATGCCGCGAGGAAGGCGGGGTGCGTCTCGGCGCGAGGCCATTGGGCGATCCACACGGTGGTGTGCCAGGCGGTGTCGGTGTGCAGATGTGCCCAGGTTTCCTGCACCGCCACCGGGCCCGCCGCAACGACAGTAGGGTCGGGGTCGGCGTCGGGGTCGGCGTCGGGATGAGGGTGGGTTTCTCGGAGGGGGGTGCTGACGGGGTCGTAGGCGTCGCGGATCAACCGCGCGAGATCGCCTGGGGTGAGCCAAGAGTCGACGGTGACGTCGGCCGGGGCGAGGGTGTCGGGTATGGCGTCACGGTGCGCGGACAGTACCCGGTCGGCGCCGGTGGCGGTGCCGGTGTGGTGGGCGGCGCGGCGGATCGCCGCGTGTGCGGCCTTGCCGGTCAGGGTGATCGCGACAAGGGTGTCGTGCCGCCACCACGGCGGCGCCTGGTCGATGGTCTGGGTGTAGGCGGCGCCGGCCTTCTCGGACAGGGATCGCGACATGCCCCGGGTGGCAACAGTTCTCAGAGCAGAGCCGAGGTCGGGGCGGTTGGTGTGCAGGATCTGGATGCGGCCGATCTGCCCGTCCGCGGCGATCGCGGCCAGCCCGCGGCCCCACCCTGCGGTCGCGGCGTCCTGATCGTCGGGGTCCGCGGTCAGGAACCCGTCGCCGTGCACCGCTGCCACGGCAGTCCAGCAGTCCAGGTAGGGGTCGTGGATGATCGCCGACCCGTCGTGAGATTGCAGCACGCGCAGCCGGGCCGCGTCGCCGGGCAGCGGAAGCGTGCCCGCCGGGCGAGGCCGGGACGGTGTGATCTGGGCGAGGAACAGCAACTGCCCGCAGCAGCCCCGCCACACGAAATGGACGGCGACGGGTGCCCATTCGATCAAGGCCCGGCCGTCCAGCGTGAGCATCGCGGCCCCGGCCAGCGGCGACACCCCGACCGCAGCGATCAACCCGGCGACGGGCCCGGACAGGGTGAGCGCGGCGGCGACAGCCAGGATGCACACGCCCAGAGCTACGGCGCGCGGAGCGGATAACCCTGCGAACAGGTTTCGGTCGGGGCGCTGCGCAAACCGCACCGACGCAGGACCGGCCGTGGAACTGTCGATGGTGGTGGGCATGGATCTATCCCTCTCTCCGGGGTGGGGCGGGTGTGCGGCGACGGTGCAGCGGGTTGAAGCGGCGCGCGGCGGACAGGCTGTAGGTGGCGGAGCGGATGTTGGTCATTCCCTCGCCGCCGCCCGAGGTGTGGTGGCCGGCGAGTTCGCCGCCGGCGAAGTGCACGAACTTCATCGTGGCCAGCGGGGAGAACGCCGCCACGAACAGCCACAAAGCGCCGGTCATGACCTGAGCGGTCGACCCGCCGCCCGGTGTCGCCGTCGAGGCGGCGAGGGAGGTGAACCCGAGGGTGAGGATGACGGCGATGACGAACTTCGAGATCGCGAGGGCGATCAGCAGCTCGAACCAACGGCCCACCCACGCTTTGGTGCGGTCGGCGGTGGCGCCGGCGAACGCGAACGGCGCGAACACCACTGTCGCGATCACCATCGCGTTCCGACCGATTAGCACGAGGTGGATCATCAGGAACGCCAGGCAGGCCAGGCCGGCGACGATGATCACGATCAGCCAGCCGGCGGCGTCGATAGTGCCGTTCATGGCGAACACGTGCGCCATGGCATCCTCCGCGGACTTCTGGGCGGGGCCGAGGATGAACGCGGTGAACTGATCCACCACCAACAGCACCGCTGCCGCGAGGGCGGCAGCGGCAGCGCCGCCGAGGATGGCCAGGGCGGAGCCTGCGATGGCGCGCCCCAGGCCGCGGAGGTCGCGGCGGATCACCGCCGCGATGATCTGCAGGGCGAACATGATGCCGATCAGGAAGAACACCAGGTACCGCATCGAGCCCAGGGTGTGCTGGATCCAGGAGGCGGCCAAGTTGATGCGCAGCCCTACGTTGAGGTCGTCGATGGTGACCTGCAGCAGATAGCCGGCGGCGTCGATGAACCCCGACGCGATGCGCCGCAGCAGCGCACCGACCTGGTCGCCGAGGATGTCGGCGATCCCTGCCGGGGACGGCGCCCCCGCGAGCTGCGCGATGACGGTCATGGCCCTGTCCGGTGCGTGATCAGGTTCGGCATGGCCGCGCCCGGGCTCTTCGGCGTGCATAGTGCCGGGCAGGGCCCGGCGGAATGCATGACCAGCACCACGGCCTTGCCGTTTTGCGTGTTGCGGACCGCGACGAACGCGATCCGCATGTCGTCGACGAAGCCCTTGATGCTGTCCAGCGCGTTCGGGTCGTAGCGGCTCAAGTTCTTCTCGGTGAGCGGGTCGGACAGCTGCACGATCTGCGACGGGGACAGCGTGGTGCGCCAGTACTGCCCCGGCTCGGGACACACACCTTTGCCGCCGGCCAGGGACATCGCACACGTCGAGGCCAGGCCGGTGAGGGCACGGTCGGTGCCGAACGGCTGCAAGCCTTGGCCAGCGCGGATCTGGTTGAGCGTCGCCGTCCAGGCGGTGGTCTTGTCGATCACCTCGAAACCGGGTGGCGGCGTGACCGTGTCCACGGCATACGCGGCGGGGTCGGCGGTGAACCCGGGCGCCTGGGCGGTGTCCAGCCAGGCCAGATATCCCTTGCCTGCGCCCAACAGGGCCGCGCCGATGACGGCGACCAGGACGCCGGTCTTGGCTCGGCCGACGGTCGCGGGGTGCTGCCCCGCCGACGCGATCGCCCAGCCGGCGGCGCAGAGCACCAGCATCGCGACGGCGACGACCAGACCCCAGGTGACGGCCTGCCCCGCGAGGGACACCGCCGCGGCGGGAGGTTTCGGTGCCTGACCGGCCAGCCGGGGTAGATCGGCGTTCATGACCGGGTTCCGGTGTATTCCCAGTGCCAGGGCTCTTCCTGGCCGCGACCGGGATCGGCCCAGCCGGGGTGCGACCAGCCGAACCGGGCCGCATTGTTCTTGAGCCACAGGTAGGTCGGCGTGGTGAAACCCATGGGCTTCGTGCCGGGTTCGCACATGTCCACGGCCAGGCCCCAGCCGTGGTTGGAGGTGCCGGGAACCGCCGCCAGACTCGGCTTCTCCGCACGGAGCTTCCGCTGCACGGACAGTGGCCGGTAGGAGTCGGTGATGCACAACTGGTCGCCGGTGGCGGCGTCGTAGGCGGCTGCCATCGCGTTCCACGCACTTGTGGCGTCGCAACGCAACAATTGGCCCGACGCCGACAGCGGGCACAGCGCGGAGGCGGGGATCAGCCCGTTGGCGTAGCCACCCCACGCGCCGTTGGTCACCCCGCCCGCGGCGCCGACCGTTCCAGTCGGGCCAGGCTCGCAACCAAGCTGTGCCCCGTCGGCAGTGGCGGCGGTGGCGCTGGCGGCGCCGGCCGGTCCGAGGATCGCGTTCACCGCCGCGACCGCGACCGGATAGTTGACCCGGTAGTTGGAGCCGTCGGCGAACTCGGAGCGCTGCACTCGCTGGACGGCGATCCATGGCGGCAGCGCCTGCCAGCCCGGCACCCGAACCAGCGCGTCGTAGAACAGGCCGGCGGATCCGGCTGGGTCCATCCGCACCGACAGCGGCCCCCACGGCGTGCGCTGCTGGAACAGGCCACGCGAGTCCGGGCCCAACGTGTCGCCGTGGTCGACGTCGATCAGCGAGGACTCCGTCAACGCGGTCATCACCCCGATCACCGCACCCGTGCGCCCCAGACGGCGAGCGGTCGCGACGGACACGATCACCGCGGCGTTGCTCATCTGCTGCGCCGACAGCCCGGCAGCTGCATCCGCAGTGGCAGCCGGCGCGCAGACGGTCGTGCCCGCGACGCCGACACCGGATGGGGCGCTGTCACCCTCGCCGCCGACATCCGCGGAAGCGGTGGCGGCGGTGACGATCAGCGCGAGCACGCCGGCCGCGGCGAGCACCGGCACCGCCACCGCAGCGGCCACCACGCGTGCGGTGCGGCTCACCGGTCCAACTCCTGCCGCACGGTCTGCGGGAACACCCGGTCCAGCTCGCACTGCGCCAACGCCGGCGGGCAGGCCCCGGTGATGCCCAGGGTCACCGACACCGTCACCGCCGCCGTTCCTGGCTGGGTGATGGTCTGCCGGCCGGTGACATCGACGCCGAACGACCCGTCGGGCAGGTGCAACTGTGCGATCCGGGCTGCGGCCCACGCCGAGACCGTGACCCGGTCGGCGACGAATCGCACTGACTCGCCGCCACCGGCCGCTGGCTTGGGGGTGTAGCGGGCGAGATCGGTGGTGAGCTCGGCGGGATTGCCCAGCGGTGGCAGCGCCGCGACCGCCATCACCGAGGCGGTGCGTGCGGCGAAGTCGGTGCCGGTGTCGTAGGACAGCAGGACGGCGGCGACGCGGCGGGCGAACACAGCCGGGTCCGCGATCCCCGCCAGCCCCGACGACGACCCGACTCGCGACGTCGCAGAAGCCCCGATCGCCGTAGACCTCGACGCGAGGACGGTCGAGTCTGCGGCAGGCGCGACAGCAGCAGGGGTATTCGTCACCGCCGTTGCTGCCGCACCCAGCGCGGCGGTGTCGCTGTAGTCGGTGGCGCGGCCGGTGTGGGCGAGCCACAGACCCCAGGTGGAGAACGCGAGGATCGCTAGCACCAGATACAGCAGCCGGTGCCGGCGCCGCACGACGAAAATGGCCATGGCGATGCCCCCTGTCAGCTGATGGTGGTGCCCTGGGTGTGGGCCCAGCCGACGATGAACCCGGCGGCGCCGATGATCACCGCGGCGACCAGCGCCCACAGCACGGTCGTCTTGCCGGCGGTGGCACGGTGCGGGGAGTTGGTGAACCCGCCCAGCGCCCACACCGCCGCCCCGACTATCACCGCCAGCACGCAGCCCACCAGGGCGAACGGCACCAGTGCGGCGACGATGCCCTTGAAGCGGGCCAGGCCGGGGATCGTCACCGAATCCCCGCCCGAGAGCGGCCCGCTGCCGTCGCGCAGCAGCAGTTCGGCCCACACCTTGTTCACCGCGTTCATTGCTCGCTCGCCTCCCGGCCGGCGCGCTCGGGCCGGCCCTCTGCTGGTAGGTGGTGCCATCGCCGCGCCGTTGACCGGTTCATCGGCCGGCACTTTTCGTGTCGTGCCGCGCGCTCGCCGGGTACAGGTGGCGAGCGTTCATGTCGCGGCGGTAGCCACGCAGAACCCGGCCGATCGCCTCTTGCCGCTCTGCCCGCGTCGAGTCACCGGGTTGAGTGAGGATCCGGTGGACGGTGCGCATGGTGGCCTCGGACACCTCGCGCCGCCGGCCGGCTCCCACCGCTGTGGCAGCGGTGTCGACATCGGTGGTCGGGATGTGACGCACCACGTCGTAGATGCGGCAGGTCTGCAAGGCTCGGCCGGCGAAGCGCAGCGGCGTCCGGTCCGGGTCCACCAGGTCCTCGATCGGGGTGTCGACCTCGGGCAGCCCAAACTTCCCGGAGTCGTGACGGTCGTGCCACAGCTGCTGAGACTCGCGCAGAGCGTTCACCACCGGAGTCGGCTCGTCCCAGGTGATGCCGCGGCGGCGCAGGTGAAGGACAGCAGCGGCGATCGTGTCGTCCAGGGGGTGGAAGTCGGCCGGGCGCAGCCTCGCCAGCATCCGGTCCGCGTCCTTGGAGGACCACACCGCGGCGGACAGCACGTCCAGCGCTGCCCTGCCGGAGCGGGAGTTCGATCCCGCGATCGATTCGGTCATGATGCGATCGCCTCGGCTCGTTCCACCGGCATCGCCGCGCCGTTCTCAGTGCGTTGGTGGAAGGCGGCGCCGGCCAGCAGGGCGGGTCGGGTGCGGCGGCCGGCGGTGACGGCCCCGATCAGGGCCCGCAGGCCCGGATCGTCGGCCGCCACGTCTGGGCCGAGGTGGGCGTGCAGCCACACCCCGCCGGGCCAGGACCGCCGTCCCCGGCGGCGCGACCCGGCCGCCAACAGCACGAGCCCGTCTGCCACCGGCACGGTCAGGTCGGCGTCGATCTCCAGCAGCCGAGCGGCGCCGCGGTCGCGGCCGTGCGAGACGACCGCGTCGATCGCGTCTCGGACCGCATCCGTCGCGGGCACCGGCCATGGCCAGCCCGCCTCGCCCAGCAGACCGGCCAGCCATGTCGCAGCGCGCGACGACTCCGGCCCGGGCCTGCCGTGGGCGTCGGCCGCGAGGGGCCGGAGCACGGCAATCGGGACCAGTCGGCCGGCGTCCGGATCGGGCTGCGCGCGTTGCGCCCGCCACCGGTGCACGCCCAGCGATGCCGGTGGTATCAGCCGGGAACGGGCCTGCCGCTCCCAGTACAGGGCGCGGCGGGCGCCGCCGACAGCGGCGGCGACCGGGTCGGAGCCCGTGCGGCGGCGCACCGCGTCCCACGCGCCGCACGCCGCCTCGTGCAGTGCGGTTGAGTCCACCCAGGCGTCGCCCGCGGTGATCGCGCCCGCGACCGAACACGCCGCCGCCCACTGCTGCGCCGGGTCGGTCGAGGCGAACGCGGCGGCCCATCCCACCCGGCGGTGGAACGCCATGGTGTTGCTGTCTTCGGGTGTGCTGTTCATGGCCGGCAGCCAACAAACCGGGCGCAGCGAAACCGCAGCCAAAGCGCAGCGAAAGCGCAGCCGACGGCCGGTGCGCCCCGCAGCCATCCCGGTCCCCGACGACGAGTCCGCGGGCGCTGACCTGCGACGCTACGGTTTGGCTGCGCCCCGCACCCGGCCGGGAAAAGAATCTTGAAGAAACATCGGTGACAATCGCCGGCGGCGACGCCGACCACCGAGGCCCGCACCGTCCTTGCCGCGCTTCGCGGGGTGGACGACATCACCGCACCGGCCCGTCCAGATAGGCGAACGACCCCAACTCCGCCGCGATCGCCTCGATCCACCAGCGCAGCCACCCGGGGTCAGGCTCGGGCAGCGCCACCTGCCCCCACAGCGCTCCGCCGCGCGGTCCGTCGATCCGCCACCGCACCGGCCGGGACGGCCGTTCGGCCGCCCTGGCGGCGATCACTTCATGCAGCCGCGACGCCGCCGCGGCGGCGTCACCAGCGGAATGGGCCGCCCCGTCGACCGTGACGGTGAAAGGCCCGTGCGAGGTACCCATGACCGGCATGCAACAAGCCCTGCCCAGCCGTGCCCAAGCATCCGGGGGCGGTGTGGACAGACTGCGGCGCTGTGGATAACCGGCCGAGAGGGGGCGCCGAGACCGGTGGTCGCCGGCCGCTGCCGAGAAGGCAGGCGCGGGTTCAGTGCGGCGGCAGGATCACCGTGGCCAGGTCCCGCACCCGGCGCCACGCCGCGGCCTGCACGTCATAGGCGGTCCGGTCCAGCACCACCCACCGCAGGTAACCCACCGCGAGGACCAGTTCATGCCGGGCCGGGTTGTAGGTCGCGGCATGCCGGTCCCAGCCGTTGGCGTGCACCGCGAGCACCGGGTAGCAGGCGGCGCTCTGCCCGACCCGGATCTTCTCGGCGGCGGGCAGGTAGCAGCGGGCCTCCGCCGCGACCCCGTCCAGCCAGGCCTGCGAGTAGCAGTTCGCGGCCCGCCGGTCGTGCAGCCACACCGCCACCGACCCGACCGTCACCGTGATCAGCGACCCGGCCCCGCCCGTGCCGTGCGCGTCCAGCGACACCGACTGCTCGCCGGCCAGGGCGACGGTCGCGGTGATGTGCTGCGTGATCGTCACCGCCGCTCACCCCCGCCCGCAACGCTTGCCCTATCCATATGTCTACCATACTACGCACATGCCTAGTATGCAAGTGTCTATAGCGATGGGATCGTGCCAAGCTCTATGCATATGTCTATGCTCGTGGGGTGGAGCAACTGGTCGGCAGTCAGGAACTGACCCGGCTGCTCGCCGTCAACCGCGCCCGCGTCTACCAACTCACCCAGCGCGACGACTTCCCCGAGCCCGTGGCCGTCCTGGCAATGGGCAGCATCTGGCACCTAGCCGATGTCGTCGCCTGGGCCCGCCGAACCGGCCGCACCATCCATCCCGACGCGCTCGTGCCCAAACCCGGCGCAGGCCGACGCCGACAGCCCTGACATCCATCGCTGCTGGCCACGCCCATCGCCCAATCCCCGACCAGATGGGCAGCGTCCACGTCACGGCAGCGACGCGCCGCGCTCAGCCGAGCGAGAGCACCAACCGCCGCCCCGCCCGTGATTCACGGGTTCCTCCAGCAGCGCCCACCCGGCACGCGGGCTGCGCACCGCGACCGAGGGCCAGGCCCACACCCCGCACCCGGACAGCGCGCCGATCCCCCGGACTCCCGCCTTGATCCCGGTGCGCCCGTCCCCACCTGCAACGCTGCGGTATGGCTGCGCTTTGACTGCGGTTTCGCTGCGCCCCGTCGATGACCGGTGCGGACGGCGACCGCGCGGCCGGAGGCTGATCGGTAAACATGACCGGCAGCATTTGATGACCTGCGCGATCGTGGGCGGGCCCGGCGAGCCAAACCAGGAAACCTCACCTGCGGCAAAGTGCCTTCCAGGGCGGCCGGCTCGCATCCTGTACGCCAACTCTTCGGTGTGGGCATTCGACCGGGCCCGCGCGGCCAGGCTATCGCCGGTGCACGGCTACGCGCCAGGGATCGAGCGCGCCTCAGCCCCGCAGAGTCTCCGGGGAGATCTCTGCCCTGCGCTCGCCGTCGTTCGAGACCAGGCGCAACCCGGACGCCGGGAGAACGACTCCGGAGTTTCAGACTCCGGCGGTTGGCGCGATCCAGTCAGGACCACGACAGCCGGGCACACCGGGGTGACGGTCGCCCGGCCTGGTGGGGTGGGTGGTGCGGTGACAGCAACGCCGGCCGCGAGCCCAAGTGGGGGGTGCCCGCGAGACGACAGTGCAGGACTCCGTCCCGCAGAGCGACGCCGCGCCCGGGTGGGGGTGGGGCCCCACGCGCCCGGAGGTGACGACCCCGGTGATCCCGACCTCAATGAGCCAGACCACGTCGACTTCAGTGACGCTCCCGCGGGCCGGTACCCGGAGACCGTCGACAACCGCAGCCGTCGCCAGTGGCCCCGGTGCCGACGCGCGGCCGACGGCGGGCCGGCTGCGCTCCTGCGGAGCGCTCCCGCACCGGGCCCGGCCGACGCCGGTGTTGATCTTGATTCTTCATTCACACGACTGGCATCGAGAATGCACGGCCACCCGGGCAAACCACAGGTTGACCGACGGCCCTCATCGAAAGGCCCGAGAAATCCTTCCCAACCCGACGCTCAACGGCGCAGCGATGGAACCACCTCTCACTATGGTGATGTCGATCGCGCGACTGTCGGCCGGGCCCGGGTACCGGTACCTGATGCGGCACACCGCCCGCGGCGACGCCCCCGACCGGGCCGGCGAGGCGATGACCCGCTACTACACCAACCCCGGCTACCCCGCCGGAATCTGGCTCGGCCACGGCCTGGACGGACTGGCCGATGGCAATGGGCTCAAGGCCGGAAGCATCGTCACCGAGGAGCAGATGGCCCGGCTGTTCGGCGCCGCACACGACCCCGTCATCGACACCGTCCTCGGCCGCGAATACGCCACCAGCGCACCACTGGCCGAGCGGATCGCCGCCGCAGTCACGGCACTGCCCGACGATCTGCCGGACGCGGTGCGCGAGGCGAAGATCGCCGCAATCACCGCGACGGAGAAGGCCAAACCGAACCGGGCATCGGTGGCCGGGTTCGACCTGACCTTCTCCGTGCCCAAGTCCGTGTCGGTGCTGTGGGCGCTCTCGGATGCGTCGGTTCAGCGCGCCATTGTCGATGCCCATCACGCGGCGATCGGCGTCACCCTCGGACTGATCGAACGGGATGTTGCCCGGACCCGCACCGGCCGCAACGGGACAGCCCGCGTCCCCGTCAAGGGTCTGATTGCCGCCGGGTTCGACCACCACGACTCCCGCGCAGGTGACCCGCAGCTTCACTCGCACCTGACCGTCGCCAACCGGGCACAGACCGTCGGCGACGGCAGGTGGCGCACCCTGGACTCCCACTCGCTGTACGCCGCGGCGGTGGCGCACTCCGACACCTACGACCTGCTGCTGGCCGACAACATCACCCGCGCCCTCGGTCTTGCGTGGGAGACCCGGTTGCGGGGGCGCAACCGCAACCCCCGCCGAGAGCTCGCAGACATCCCCGACCATCTGATCGCCGAGTTCTCCCAACGCTCCGCGGCGATCACCGCCGCCAAGGACCACGCCATCGCCGGGTTCGTCGCCGAGCACCGCCGGCAGCCCACCGGGCCCGAGGCGGTGCGCATCCGCCAGCAGGCCACCCTGGCCACCCGGCAGCCGAAGAAGGCCACCAGCCTCGCCGAGTACACCCAGCAGTGGGCTCGCCGGGCCGGGCTGATCCTCGGCGCCGATCCGAGGGATTGGGCGCGACACGTTACCGACGCCGCAGCCCACCATCCGAGACCGGCGACGACATCCGCCATCGTCGACGACGCCACCGTCGAGAAGCTCGCCGCGGCAGCGCTGGACGAGGTCGAGGCGAAACGGTCCACCTGGTCACGGTGGAACCTCGTCGCCGCGGCCTGCCGTGCCATGGGCGCCGCCGGCATCCATTTCACCAACGCTGACGAGCTTCTCGCCGCCCGCGACCGTGCAACACGGGCGTCCATGGATCGCAGCGTCCTGCTCAACCCCACCGCCACCCCAGAGGCGCCGACGGTGACGGACGTGACGACCGGCCGGTCCATCTACGACCCGCCCGAGGTCTTCACCTCACCCGAGGTCCTCGCCGCCGAAGACAATCTCCTTCAGGCGACGGACGACATGTCCGCGCCCACCGTGCCTGCAGCGACCGTCGAGCGGATCGTCACCACCTCGTTGCCCGACCGGGACCTCACCCTGCAGCCGGACCAGGCCGGCGCCGTCCGCTCGGTCTGCTCCTCCGGCCGGGTCACCGACGTGCTCGTCGGCCCGGCCGGTACCGGCAAGACCACCACCATGGCCGGGCTCCGCGCAGTCTGGGAGGCCGAGCACGGCCCTGGTTCCGTGGTCGGGTTGGCCACCTCCGCTGTCGCCGCCCAGGTGCTCGGCACCGAGATCGCCGTCGTCGCCGAGAACACCGCCCAATGGCTCGCCCAACAGAAGCTGCAGGCCGGCCGCGCCGACCGCATCCAGCAACTGCAGGCACGCCGCGACCGGCGCGCCGCCCCCGGTCGACCCACCAGCGGTATCGACAACGCGGTCGCGCGCGCAGTCGAGCGCTACGACCGGTGGGCCTTGCACCCCGGCCAACTCCTCGTCCTGGACGAGGCCGGCATGGCAGACCTGCATACTCTGGAAGCCCTCGCAGCTCAGGCCAAGGAATCCGGAGCAAAGCTGCTGCTGGTCGGCGACCACCACCAGCTGCCGGCCATCGGCGCCGGCGGCACCTTCGAACTGCTCGCCGAGCACCGGACCGACACGCCCCATCTGACCGGCATCCACCGCTTCCGCAGCCCCGACGGCACCGTCCGTGAGTGGGAGGCCGCAGCGTCGCTGCAGCTCCGCAACGGCAACCCCGCCGCCCTTGTCGCATATCAGCAGCACGGCCGATTCGCCGACGGCGACACCCAGCAGATGATCGACGCCGCCTATACAGCCTGGAAAGCAGACCGCGACGCCGGGCTGGACAGTCTTCTGATCGCCGCCGACAACGACACCGTCCAGGCACTCAACCTCAGAGCCAGAGCCGACAACATCCAGCAAGGATCCGTACTTCCCAAGGGAGCGCAGCTCTACGATGGCACCATCGCCGGGATCGGCGACCACATCGTCACCCGCCGCGTCGACCGCCACCTCCCCGACGGCACCGAACCCCGGCAGCGCCCCGACAACCGCGGCCGCTACCAGTCCGGGTTCGTCAAGAACGGCGCTGCCTTCACCGTCACCGCCGTCCAACCTGATGGAGCGTTGAGAGTGCAATCCAGCACGGCATCGCGAGAAACCATGCTCCCCGCAGACTACGTCGCGGAACATGTCGAACTCGGCTATGCCGTCACTGCCCACCGCTGCCAAGGCATGACCGTCGACACCACCCACACGATTGCCACCAGCCGCATGACCCGCGAAGCCTTCTACGTGGCGCTGACCCGCGGCACCGCAGCCAACCATGCCTACCTCACGACCGACTCGGCCGGCAGCGGCGACCAGGCTTTCGGACCCGAACACTCCGACCGCGACAGCACCCTCGCCGCCATCATCGCCCGAACGGGCTCCGAGCCAGCCGCACGAACGCTCCAAGCCCGAGCGGTCCGATCCAGCCACCACCGCCGCCTTGAGCGAGCCGGCCAACTCGGCCGAAACCAGCGCAACCCACCGCGGCCACAACACCCATCAACGACCATCGCCGAACAGTCCAGATAATTTTCCGAACCGAACCATCGCCTTACCACGTGCAGACTCGGAACTGCAATAAGCCGTACCCAGAATCCGCAAATGGATTCCCGCGTTGTCGACCGGCGGTACGCGATCTCGATGTCGAAGACGCGGAAACTGGCCCGGGCCCGCTTGTGGACGCACTCGCGGACCGCAGCTTGACGGCCACTTCGTAGCTCCATATTGCGCGCAGACGCTGGACCGAAAGCCCGACCGCGGCGCTGACCACCGACGAAGCTGACATCGGCCCCTGCAAGCCGCACACGCTGACCTTCCCAGACGGGCGCGACTGCCCGCACAACCATGGTGTCTGGGCTCGTTCAGCCATGGCGTCTGCTGCGCCGCCCCCGGCCCGTACCCCTGGATGCGCTTAACCAATTCGAGCACCGACGAACGTCTGCCGATATCAGCGCCAGTAGACGGGCTACGAAGCCTTCAAGCCTCGACGCACCCGGGATCAATTCCCGGGCAGCGCTGACCGTCACCCGTCACGAAGAGCGCTGGAAGTTGCCTCACACCACCGATACAGTGTTGCGAATGACAATTCCAGCGTCAGTTCTCGACCTAGGATGTCGCAAATGACGCTGACGACACGTTCGCCGCGAGCTGGAGGAATCAGCATCACCGATCGAGTATTTGGAAGCGCCACACCGGTCGGCCACTCGGCAGCGGTCAATCGTGCAGTCAGAGCGCGCGGCCTTACATGACTCCCACGCATAACATCACTCCTATCGCAAGAATCCGGTCACCCCCCGAAAAAGACCAGAATCGCGAGCGGCATCGCGACCCCAGCGGCGAGAACGTGGATAACTCTCACACTGTGGATGCAGATCAGCCCACAACCCGTCGCCGACCAACCGCCGCCATCGAGGCGAACCATTCAAGCGCAGCCCGCGCGCCCCGTTGCAGGCGCACCGGACCCCTCGGACTCGAACGTGTCGACGACGCTTGAAAACGGGGCCATAGCGACAGTCGAAAACAGGCCAAGCCAGCTTCGGTGCGCCATGCCGAGATCGTACGAACCACCGACCGCGGTGGAGCGCGGGCTGGATCACCTGCCGGGTCGCCATCGTCACTGCTCAGCGATCGTCAACCGGGGTCGGGCGGACGGATGCTGCTGCCGGTTTGGGCACAATTGTGATGTGCCTGTCACGGTGACCGCGGTCGAACTTGCCGCCCACGTCCGGCGGCTGCGTGACGGCACGCCGCGGACTGTGCTCGTGGCCATAGATGGCGAGGGCGGTGCCGGCAAGAGCACGCTGGCCAGCCTGCTCGCTGCCACGCTGGGCGGGGCGACAGTGGTGTGCCTGGACGATTTCGCGCGACCGACAGTACCTGGCTGGGACCGACAACGAATGATCCGCCAGGTCCTGGATCCGCTTCGGACCGGCCGTCCCGGGCGCTATCAGCGATGGGACTGGGCAACCGATGCGGGCGCCGAATGGCACGACGTTCCGACCGGCGGGGTGGTCATCGTCGAGGGAGTCTCGGCAACGCGCCAGGACCTGTCGGATCGGTGGGATCTGACCGTCTGGGTGTCAACACCCCGCGACCTGCGACTGGAGCGGGGACTGGCCCGCGATGGCGATGCGATGCGCCGGCAGTGGCTGGATGTGTGGATGCCGGAAGAGGACGCCTACGTCGCCGGTGAGCGACCCGCCGAACGGGCGGATTTCATCGTCGACGGTAGGTGAGGCCCCTGCTGGCCGCGCACACCGCTCTGCACTGCCCGGCTCTGCTCTCCGATTGAGCCTTGGACGCCTCAGTCATAGCGTGTTGCGAGTGACGATCGAGACGATGTGGCGCGGCGAGTTCACCAGCGACGAGGCGAACCGGTTGCACGCCGACGCCTTCGGCGCGAACGCGGCCTCGCGCGGACCGGGACTGGCGACGTCTGGTTGAACAGCACAGCCTTGGCTGGGTCGCCGCCCGACAGGCGAGACCCGCCCGGTGGGCCGCCCCGCTCGCCGGGTTTGTCAATGTGGTGTGGGACGGCCGGATGCACGCCCGGCTCCAGGATGTGATGGTCGCTGCCCACTGGCAGTACCGGGCCTCGACCTCGAGCTGCCGCTTCCTGCCCCTGCGCGCCATACGCAACACCCTCTCCGAAGTGCCAGTGTTGCGGCGAGCGCTAGAACCCAAGTGCCACGCTGGGGTCAGGATTCACGTGCCGACGACAAACGCATGCGGCTTCACACCAACCAACGCGGGCCTGATGCACCTGTGATCGTCAGCACCGCAAGCCTATGGTCAACCGGTGACGGGTTTGGCTACCCAGGTCGTGCTGGCGAACCCATGGCGAGCCGATCGCGGCGTGCGAGACCATTCGTCGTTAGAATTGCTCGGGTTTGGCGCCGCCCACAGCTTGGCGACGGCGGTGCAGCCGCCGGTGTGCCGCTCTCCACATTTTTGGATGGCACAAGCACACTGATGAGGGATACGCAGCGCATCTCCGCGGTGAGGTCACGCAGCCTGGCAGCACGAGTAGCATCGCTGTCATGACCAGCAGATTGGACATCACCCAGGGCAAGTGAGCGGCCCCAGCCGTCAGCTTTCGTCGCTGGCGATCACGACCGATGTCCGTGCCGGCAGAGCGGTCACGCACTGCCTGGTCGACGGCGTCGACATCTTGGATTTGGAGCGACCAACCCACTTCCGTACGGGAGAACTCCGCTCGGAACCAGCGCAGTTCCACCCGCCGGATCCGGTCGGGCTACTGCCTCCTGACTCCAGGGTGCTGCTGCCATCCGAACAGCCCTGCCCCGCGATGATCGGCATCTGCTCGTGCGGACTCCCGGACGACGCATCTCTGTGGCTTCAAGTCCGCCGAGACGGAGACACCGTCTTGTGGGAGTCAGAGCCGCTGGTCTGGCACGATTCCATCCAGCGGACCTACCGCTTCGAGTTGCTGGGCTACCTGGACGCCATCGACCGTGGCGCCCGCACCGTCAAAGCGTGGGAGGACCGGTCCCGCCGCCTGGCACGGGAGTTGCGGCGTCGCCGGGACCGTTGGTGCGAAACCCCGGCGTGTGCCGCCCACAGACCAGAGATACCCACGCTGATCAATGCGTCCGCCCGGCCGGACGTCGACGAGTTGTATGTCCGGGTGGCCACCGGGTTCGGCTTCGTCCGGTACCCAGTCCCAAACGACCTGGACGATGAGCAGGTTCCGGCGTCTATCGGCACGCGCGTCCGCCACGAGAACGCGATGCACGAGCATTCCCAACCGCTGGCGCCCTGAGCGGCGGTGAGACCAGGTGGCGAAGGAGTCAAGTATGAGCAGCGGCACCGATGACCTGATCGCCCGCGGGATAGCCCGAGCCGCAGAGATCACCGAAAGCAGCATGCCGTGCTCGGTAATCATGCGGGAACGCATCCTATGCGGCAACGAGAAGCTGCCGAACCTGCTGCGGGCCCCCTACATCACCGCCCTGGCACCACACGGCGCCGATGAAACCCTCATCGAGATCGCCCGCCGCATCTTCCAGGCAGGGACCAGGTACCGGAGCGAGACGTTGGAAGGGCAGCCGCTGCGGATATCCGACGGCGTCACTGGCTGGCGCATCCCGCACTACCCGGGCGAGCACGGCTACCGGGCCGATGACCCGGAGCCGACCGCCATCCTGACGCGGCGTCCCTTGCCCGCCGAGCAACTCCAAGCCCCGCCGCGAGTCCCGCCAGAACAACGTCACTACCCACCGCTCGGCCCGGCCCGGCCGATCGGTCACCATGGCCAGCCTGCCGCGCTGATCACCATGGCGACCTCGCACACAGACAGGACACCCGGCTGGTCCTACACGCTCGACGTCGAAACCGGGTTCCTGCTACGAGCACAGTTCCGGACCGGACCGTGCTACCGGGAGTGGACCGACCTCACCGTCGACGGCGACCTCAACGACGACATGTTCACCTGGAACGGACCAAGCCGCCAACCGTGACAGCACCGAACCACCCAGGCGGCCCACGCCGGCTACTCTTCGATCACAAGGTGGGCCAGCCCGTTCTTCGGCCGGCCCCCGCCAATGCTCACTTTGCAGCGTTGTCTACGGCGTTCCGCAGGTCCTGAACGGAGTCTCCGGGAGCAACGATAACGGCAGCACTGACTGGGAAACTCAGTGGGACATCCACGCTCACCGGAGTGTCGAACGCCTCGTTCGCCACGGCGATTGCTCCCTGGCTTCGCGCATCCTTGATCACGTTCAGTGTCGCCACGGCGCTCATGGCAACCTGTCCGTAGAGCACGACGGCCGCCATGAAGCGAATGTTGATGCTGACACCGTCGGCCGCGTCGTGCTCGTCAGCGTGGACAAGATCCCCATAGAGCCATGAGTTCGCCAGGTCAGCGTATCGCTTGGGGTTGTCGATGGCACCGTCGACGAGCACGGCAAACCCAGAGTCGTCCGCGGGGCTGACGGCAGACTTCCAGATCCGAGACAGTTGTCGGACCTGCCCGTCGAACGTCGGGTGGCCATTGAGAAACGCGCGAACGGATCCCAAGACCTTCGCGTAATGGCATGACTCGCCATCCAAGATCACGGGTCGGCAGCGCGCAGCAAGAGACTCAAACGACTCCTCCGGAGGAACGTTCACAGTCATGCGGCGCTCCTCGCCGACCTGATGCAACTGCAGCGAACCCGATGCCCACTGCCTGAACTGCTCCAGATCGGTCAGGAGCGAGTGACCGGAGATGCGTCGGGCCGTCACGACGAACTGTTCGATGCGCTTCTGATGCTGCGCGACCACTGGCGCAGGCAGTTCATCGACCATCATGACTACTTGCTGCGCGCGAGGGCTTCGAACAGCGAGGTAGACCGCCGGGAGCCCTGGGCAGGGGCCGGCCACCGCCGACGCCGTGGGCGAAGATGATCTCACAGGTTGACGACCTCGCGCACTTTGAAATCAGGCTGCCGCGCACTTTACCGGTGGCGCACGGTACGCGAGCCTGATGCCGCTCCGGCGTTCCTACCTGCACAAACGGTGCTGATAATGTGGTGTCATTTCGTTTGTGTGTTGATTGACGTCCAAAGGTAATGACGCGTCAGTGTCGGAAGTGACCGCAGGCGAAGTGCACTCGGCGTGGTGCGTCCCGATTGACCATTGCCAACAAGGACGGCTGGTGGACGGCTATCGATCGTCCAAATCGAACAGGGGTCAGAGTAGCGACGCACTCGACCTCTGATCCGAACAGTCCCTTCGGGCACCGACGCTAGCGGGCTCACATCATTGTCCATAAGGGCTTGAAGGCACATGGAAATGTCTCGATCGAGGAATCCCGGTGGCTGTCGGTGCGAATGGTCACGTAAGGGATGCTGGGCTCTTCGCCCGGCCGGTGCCGCGATCACTCGGGGCGTGGCTTCCGGACTTGGATCTCGATCCGGCAAGTGCAGCCTGCTCGGGTGAATCGAACAGCTCCATCCCCGGTAGCGGATCCGTTACGGCGTACGACAGAAACCTCAGGGCGGACCGCTGCACGGATCCGGAGGTGATTCGTCGTCGTACGAACCCCTTCCTGTTCCGACGATTTCGTCCAATGCGCTGAAGGTGCGTTCCGTAGTTCCTGGTGTTTCTCGATCCATGCCGCCACTTTCTCCAGGCCACGCGGTGTTAGCTTGGTCAACCGCCCCGGCGTGTCCGGAGTCTCCGGACTTGCCGGGTCGGTTCATGGCCTCGTTGTCAGCGCTACGAGCGTTTGGATCGTGTCACTAGGTTGATCGCGATGGCTGCAATCCCGGCGGCGACGACCGCAAGTGCGATCCAGGTCCAGGTGGGCAGGCCACTCGCGGCGTCTGCGTCGATGTTGTTCCCGGGCGGAGTTCCGGTTGCGGAGCCGGCCGCTGCTGTGCTGAGGGTGTACGTGGTCTGGCCGGTGACGGCGTGGCCGTCGGCGGATACGATTCTATAGGCGATTTTGTAGTCACCGGCTGGGCCGGCACCTTCCACGCGGGCGGACAAGACGTTGCCCTTGACGCTGGCGTTGTTGTCCTGCGTGAAGACGTTGCCGTTGGGTCCGGTGACCACGATGGTAGCGCCGATGTTGCGTATCGGTTCGTTGAACGTGAGAGTGATAGCGGTTGGGGCGGTGTCCAGTGTGGCTCTGTCGGCTGGATCACTCTCGGTCAGACCGGAGTGGGCCGAAGCGGTCCCGGCGGTGCCGAGGAGAGTGAGCAGCGTCGCCATCAGGACGATGGCCACACGGATGTGCGTTTGGTTTCGGGTAGTGCGGCAGTCTGTGCGTCTGGCGTGGCTGATGCGAGCCATAGGATACTTACCTTTCTGTGGTATTGATGCGTGCCTGATGATGTTCACAGTGGGATGCACACTGGCGGGCTATCTCAGGCTGGTAGGTGCCGCCATCCGGCGCATCCTTGGTTCGGCTGTTGGGATGGTGGTGGGCGGTAGTCGTGCCGCACGCATTCCGTTGAAGATGACGACAAGTTCGGCTGTCTCCTGGATGAGCACTGTGCCAACTAGGCCAGGCATACCCAGCAGGGCCAGTGGGAACAGGGCGCCGATGACGGCAAAAGCCACGATGACGTTCTGGGTCATGATCATCCGGCCTCGTCGCACGTGTGTCAGCGCGCGTGGTAGCACTCGGAGGTCGGTTCCGGTGATGGCCAGGTCTGCGGATTGGACGGCGAGAGCGGAGCCTCCCGCGCCTATTGCGATCCCCACTTCGGCTGCGGCCAACGCGGCCGGGTCGTTGATTCCGTGTCCAGCCATAGCTGTGCATGGTCCCAGGGCCGCGACTGCACGCGCTTTGTCTTGTGGAGGGCATTCGGCTCGAACGCTGGTGATGCCGACCTGTGTGGCAAGGGCCTGTGCGGTGCGCGCATCATCGCCGCTCAGGACCACCGTGAGCAGATCGGCTTTGTGTAGTTGGGCTACCGCGTCGCGGGCCTCGGGTCGAAGTTCGTCGCGAATTCCTATGATTCCCGCCAGTAACCCGTCGACGTGGACCACGACGGTCGTCATGCCCTGGTTTGCCATCTCGTGCAGCGCGGCGGTCAGGGCGCCGGGATCCAGCCAGCGAGTTGAGCCAACTTGCACGCGTCTGCCGGCCAGTGTTCCGCTCACTCCTTGGCCTGGATGCTCGATCAATTCGGTAGCGGCTGGGGCGTTCGGCGCTGCGGCGATGAGCGCTGCAGCCAGTGGGTGGAAGCTGCGGGTCTCTACCCCGGCCGCCCAGGCAAGTAGCTGGGACCGGGTGACGCAATCCACTGACCTGACCTCTACGACCCGCGGTCGGTTGCGTGTCAGGGCGCCGGTCTTGTCGAATGCAACGGTGCGAATCGCCGCCAGACGCTCGAAGGCACAACCTGATCTGATGACCATTCCGGATCGGCTGGCGGCGGCGATACCTGAGATTACGGTGACCGGAACCGCGATCGCCAAAGCGCCAGGAGATGCGGCGACGAGGACGACCAGGGCGCGCTCGATCCACGCCGTGGGATCTCCGAAGAGTGATCCTAGGGCGGCTACCAGGGCAGCGCCGATCAGTATCGCGGGCACCAACGCCCGGGCGATACGATCTGCTAGCCTGCTGCGGGTGCCTTTTCGAGTGTGGGCCCGCTCGGCCAGACGCACGATGGCGGTCAACGAGTTGTCGCGTCCGTCGGCTGTGGCCTCCAGATGCAGTGGCCCAGCGCCGTTGAGCGCACCCGCCGGTACCGGATCCCCTGGTTCGACGCGAAGGAGAGTCGACTCGCCGGTGACCGCAGAGGCGTCGACCGTTGATCGTCCCGACACCACGATGCCGTCGGTCGCTATCCGCTCGCCAGGCCGTACTACCAGGACATCGAACATCCGGACATTATCGACCGGGATGTCGACTTCACCTCCGATATAACCGATCCGGGCCGTGCTGGGCAGCACATCGAGGAGGACGCGCAGGCCGTGCCGAGCCCGAGCCATCGCCCGAGCCTTCAGAACCAGAGCGGTCGCGAAGACGAATCCCAGCACAGCGGACTCGGCGATCTGACCGAGAATCAGGGCTCCGACGACCGCGACGGTCATCAAGATCGCCACACCGAGCTGGCCGTGCCGCAGGCTCCGCAGCGCCTGCGGCGCGAACGTGCATCCGCTCAGGATCACCGCGAGAGCGTAGAGCACCATCGACGTCATGTGCTGGGCCGACTGTGCCCCCACAAAACCGCCGGCCAGCATCACACCTGACGCCGCCGGCAGCGTTAATGCCCGGTCACGCCACCATGGCGGGATTGCCCGACGGCGATCCGTATCGCGACTCAGGCGGTTGCCTTCCCGCGGCTCATCGCTCTGGCGGCACTCTTTGCTCACGATGGGGTCTCAGCTCCGTAGGGGGACGAGGACGGCAATGGGGTACGTCGCGAGCGGGGTTATCGCGGCGCTGACTCGCATCCGCGGCGAGGATCAGGTTGACCGGGAACGCGAGTGCGAAAGACTGATGTGGGTCGCAAACCGCCTAGCTGATCTGGCGCACCAACGGTTCGTTAGCGGGTGGAGTGGCGCTCGCGTGGACGCGCCAGCTGATTAGATAGGTTCGATAGGTCATTTCGAACTCGTTCTCGGCATTTTGCCAGACAGGTCGGGCCCAGCGACGGGTCGGCGAGACTTGTTTGTGGTTGGTACCGGGCGTGGTGTTGCCGGGGCGCGCCACAACCTCTGCCGCGGCGGAATCATTGGCCATATTGTGTGTTATGTCGTCCATGCCGACCGCTAGCTGTAGTCGCGTGTGCCTCTGGCGGCAGAGCAGTCGCTGAGTTCGATCGCTCCGCTGGGTCGCGGCCGGCCGGTGTGGCGCCATATGGAACGTGTCGAGGGGCCCATCGAAGTTAGTCGTCGAATAGTCCGCCTAGGAACCCGCGGCGGCGCCCGTGGCGTCCGGAGCCGTGATGACCTCCACCCGGGTAGTCGTTGTATCCAAAGCGGGAACGCGGAGTATCCGGCCCCATCCCGTAGTTTCGTTCGTTGTAGCCGTTCTCGGCGTCGATGAGCGCTTCCAGTTCGCCACGGTCTAGAAAGATGCCCCGGCAATCCTGGCATTGGTCGACGGTGACTCCGCTGCGGTCATAGGTGCGCATGGCACCGAAACACTTTGGGCAAGTCGGGGGGATTCCTGGCTGGATCATCGGTCTTCCCTTCTGTCTTGAGATCGTGCTGGCGCCGCCGGGTCTGCGACGCGCGCGCGTAGGCCCATTCGTGGCCTCAGAGTTGAGAATGGCTCCTTGTCTGGATCGTTGGTCAGGCTGGCGTGCTCGACGGCGGTGTCAGGAATGGGCGGCATGTTCGTGTGCGCCGTGGCTGGCGGGCTCGAGTTGGAATGTGGAGTGTTCGATACTGATCTCGAAGTGGTCGGCTGCGCAGCGTTGAAGCTGATCAAGCATGGCGGGCGCGTGACCATCCTGGAAGCAAGAGTCGTCGACGACGATATGTGCGGTGAGCACTGGCAAGCCGGTGGCTACCTGGGTGGCGTGCAGGTCGTGGACTGCGACGACGTGCTCGAGGGCGAGTAAGTGTCGGCGCAACTCGGCAAGATCGAGGCCGCGGGGAACGCTTTCCAGCAGCACCTCAGCGGTGTCCCGCAGGAGGATCACGGTACGCGGCAGGATCATCGCGGCGATGATCATCGACGCGATGGAGTCGGCGCGTTGAAAGCCGGTGAGTGTGATGGCCGCCGCGGCGACGATGACGGCGACGGACCCGAGGGCGTCGTTGAGCACTTCGAGGAATGCCGCCCGGGTATTCAAGTTGCTGCCACGTTGGCTGCGGAGAATCAGCAAGGAGCCGACGTTTGCTGCCAGACCTATGATCCCGAAAACGATCATGAGGCCGCTGTGCACTTCGGGGGGTGCGAGAAGCCGTTGGATGGATTCGATGAGGATGAAGGCGCCGACCGCGAGAAGAATGGCTGCCTGCACAGTGGCGGCTAGTACCTCGGCTCTTCGGTACCCCCAGGTCCGCCGATCGGTGAAGGGGCGGCGAGCCAGCATCGCGGCGATCAGTGCGATGATCAGCCCGGCGGTATCGGTGAGCATGTGACCGGCGTCGGCAAGCAGAGCCAGGCTGCCGGTGATGATCGCACCGACGACCTCGGCGATCATCACGACCGAGGTCAGCGCGAGCGCTAGTCCGAGGCGACCGCGGTGGTCGGTCGGTGTGTCGTGTGAGTGATGGGGCGTCATTCGGGCCGGTCCTTCGGGCCCGTGTCGGCTGGTTGTTTCAGCACGGCGTTGTCGTGTGTTGCAGCCGTTCCAGTTGCGGGAACGGTAGGGCGCAGGCGGTTGCGCCAAGCGATGCTGGCGACAAGCACAGCGGCACCGGCGAGGACCAGCGCGACGATCGAGATGACTTGCGCTGTCGTGGCGTCCATGTCGACGGTCTGAGCGGTGACCGTGGGCGCGGTGGTGCGGTCTGCCCCCGATGGCGTTTCCTGGACTTGGCCATTCAGGGTGATGGAGGGTACCGGATAGTTGGGCTCCTCGCCGTTCGGGGATTCTGGCTGATCCCAGGTCACGGACGTTCCGTCGTCGTAGGTCTGCACGGTGGGAAAGGCGAGTTCGGACAGGTCCGGGAGGGGCCCGGCAAGCAGTCGGAACAGCCCGAAAGTGCGTGGTTGTAGCCCGAAGCCAGCATCGGCCTTGAACGTCACGGAGCCGACCGCTTCAGTGATCGTCATGTTGTTCGTGGTTATCGGTTTAGGCAGGCGAACCGTGGTGAGGGTGGCCGTCCACCCTGGGATCTGCTGGGCCTGCACGCTGGCTAGGGGCGTGTCCGTTGGCAGCGTGATCGTCACTTCCGTGGTCGCGGAGGTGGGCGACTCGCTCGGCACGCGGAAGGTAAGCAGTGCGGTCCGTCCGGGTGCTGCGTCGCCGCTGACGTCGACGTGTGCCTGGGCTGGGCCGGCAGCGTACCCGAGCAGCAGCAGGGTGACACCGAGTATCCATGCCGTGCGGCGGGCAAGTCTACGGCGGGCAGGTTTCAGTTGCGGTGTTTCGGTGGCGGTCATAGCGCGCTCCCGCCGATCCATTGCGACCATGGAATGTTCCAGTCACCGAAGCCGTCGTCGGGTTGGAGGGTGGATGCCGTGCCCGTGACGGTCACGATGTCGCCGTAGCTGAAGTTGTCGTAGAACCATCGCGCAGCGGTGGGGTTGATATTGATGCATCCGTGGGAGACGTTGCGGACTCCTTGATCGTTGACGGACCACGGCGCGGAGTGTACGAAAATGCCACTGTTGGAGATGCGAACAGCTAGCGGTATGGCCTTGTCGTAGCCGAGGTCGTAGTCAGTGGGCAATCCGTAACTGGCGGAGGACATTTGTTTGACTTTGTACTTTTCCTGGACGACGTAGGTCCCCGATGGGGTGAGAAATGAGATCTCTTTGTCTTTGACGGTGACCGACTTGTCCATGCCCATCGATACCGGGACGGTGTTGACCAGCTGGCCGTCAACGTAGATTCGCATCTGTTTGGTCGCATCGTCGATCTTGGCGATCTTCGACGGACCAACAGTCACTCGCAAGACGCGATCGGTCTCGCCATACATGTCCTCGCCGAAATCGACGCCATAGACGTTCGCCTCGACGGTGATCTTGGTGCCGGGTTTCCAGAACGTCTTGGGCCGATAATGCACGGTCCGGTTGTCCATCCAGTACCACGATCCTTTCACGGCCGGGACCGTGGTGACCTTCAGGGCACGCTCGGCGGCGGCCCGGTCCGGCGGCGGTTTGTCGAAGATCACTACCATCGGCTGTCCGATTCCTATCTGGGTCATGTCTGGGCTGGGGAAAAAGGATGGGTAGATCGTGTCTGCGGGCTGCAGGGTGGTGAACGACAGCGACACCCTCGTGGTGTGCGCGCCGTTGCCGGTCGCGGCGGCCTCCAGCCGGTACGTCCGGCCGTATCCCAGCGGCTCGCTTGCTCGCCAGGTCTTCCGATCGGGGCTCAGCGTGGACTGCACGATCCGTCCCTCAGGGTTGGTCAACGTCACCGTCTGAAATGTTCCGTGGGACACCGAGGCGGTGACCGGCCCGATCGGTGACACCCCGGTCGCACCGTCAACGGGCGTCGTTGTGATCGAGACCGGCGTCGGGGGTGGAACAGATGGATCCGGCGTTGTCGTGGCCGGGGTCGTCGAGTCCTCCGCCGACCCGATCAAGTCGGGCATGCCGTCGGTCGATGTCGACTGCGGTGCAGCGGCGGTCGGTTCAGTGGTTGTGGCGTTTGCGCTGCCGGGTGAGGATGGCGCCCCGCTCGTCGGTGCACCAGCAGTAGATCGTGAGGTGGTAGTGGACGGCGCCGTACAAGCCGCCAGCAGCGCAGTCAATAGCGCTACCCCAACGGCGCATGCGGCCAGGCCAGGTCTGTGCATGGCTGGATTCTCTGTGAGATCGAAGTGGCCAGGACACCAGGAAGACCCGACAGCCGAATTCGGCTTTCGGGTCTGCTAGCGTCCTAGACCCGATCGATGCACAACAGCGCCCGCGGCGGGGCCGGCGGCCCGCGCCGCATGACACCGCCCGAGGCGAGGCCTCTGGGCGGAGCGCTCTGACCGGCCCTGGCGCGCTTGAGGACCGCCACGACCGTCATTCCGATCAGCAGCAGCAGGGTGCACACCGCCGCGAGCAGGTGCCCGTTCTGTGGGCTGGCAGGGACGTCGCCAGCTACCGCGCCAACCGCGGGGCTGGGGTCCGCAGTCATCTGCGCAGTCGACGCCGCGGCGGGAGTGGGCGGTCCTTCCACGTTCGCGGACAACACCGCGTGCTCCAAGACCAGGTGCAAACTCAGCAGCAGACACAGCAGTACACCGACCAGCAGTGCGCGGCCGGACCGACGCGACGGTTCTGCGGTCCGGAAGCGCGGCCATGACGGTGCTCGGCTAGCCATCGCTGCACCTCCCGTCGACATGAACCGCTGGGGTAGCCCAGGCCGAGGCGCCCGCACCCATCTGACCATCTACGTTATCATCGGTCAGTGACGATGGTAGGCGCACCGATGGCAGGCTCCGCTGAGGTGGACGATCCCAGCCGCGCCGCCTGCGTCTTTCGCAGTCTCGGTGACACCACACGGCTGCGGATCCTGCAGCACCTAGCCTTCGGTGAGCATCGAGTGATCGACCTCACCAACCACCTGGGGCTCGCCCAGTCGACAGTCTCTGCTCACCTGGCCTGTTTACGGGACTGCGACCTGGTCACCAGCAGGCGCATCGGCCGGGCATCGATGTTCCGCATCCGACACACCGAGCTGTTCGACCTGCTTGCCGCCGCCGAGACCCTCTTGTCGGCGGCCGGCTTCCAGGACCGTGTCTGCCCCCGGCACGCCGCACCAAGCCCAGCATGAGCGAGACTGATGCGCATGGGCGGTGGCACAGACGCGTCGAGGCACGCGCTGCAGGACGCGAGCGGCGCCCACCAGTGTCTTGACCCGGCAATAGCTTCACGGCCAGCGCGGGCAGTAGATTATCCGCCGGAACCAGATCGCGCACTCTGGCTTCCTCCGCCGAGCAGCTCCACGGCTAGCCGTCTGCAGTTCTCACGCTGGTCCGCACAGGAAGGGCTGTAGATCGTTGTCGACGCCAGGCACCCCTGCCGCTGAGCGAGCCCTGCGTGGGCCGGCTTGGGTTGGGATGCGCTGCCTGATTGTTGCTGTTGCGTTACTGGCGCAGATGCTGGTCGGACATGACAGTGCCGGCGATCACGTTGTTCCGGGCGCCGCCGAGCCCGGGGTATCCGCGACTGTCGAACTCGCCGATACGCCGCATCCCCTCGACGCTCACCATCAAGCTGATCAAGAGTGCCCCGGCATCGCCCTCGCCGGCACGGCTGGCACCGGGAGCTCCGAGGCTGCATGGACGAGCACCGGGCCCGCGACCGACACCGCGAAACTCCGGGCGTTCGCCCAGCAGGACACGACCCACGGGAAGCCGTCTGACGCACGAACCGCGCTCTGCGTCACGCGAACATAACAGCGACGTCAACGACCGCGCGACGGTCCATGCTGCCCACCTGTTCCCGCCATTCGCGACGCGCAAGCCTGCGACCACTCCTGGTCGCGGCCGCGTCGACAGGAGCCTCGCCATGGCTAATCCACCTTCCCCCACGTCAGATCCAACCCCCTTGACCGACCCCACCGACTCCCACGACGCACCGACAGACGCCGACGCACCGGTCGCAGACACCGCACCGACGCCTCGGATTGTGTCAACGCGAATACACACCCTGAACCGGCCGAACATGGTCGCGGTAGGCACCGTGGTCTGGCTGGCGTCCGAGCTAATGTTCTTCGCCGGTCTGATCGCGATCTACTTCACGGTCCGAGCGGTCACCGAGGGCACCTGGCCGATCCCGCCGGCGGAGTTGAACGTCCCGTACGCGCTGACGTTCACGATCGTATTGATAGCGTCGTCCTTCACCTGCCAACTCGGCGTGTTCGCCGCCGAACGCGGTGACGTGTTCGGGCTACGCCGCTGGTATCTGATCAGTCTGATACTTGGCGCGATTTTCGTCGGCGGCCAAATCAACGAATACGCTCAGATGGTGACCGAGGGCGTCACGATGTCGTCGTCGGTCTTCGGGACGGTCTTTTACCTCACCACTGGATTTCACGGTCTGCACGTCATTGGGGGCCTGGTTGCCTTCGTCCTACTCGTCGTCCGAACCAAGCTATCGAAGTTCACGCCCGCGCAAGCTGCGTCCGCGATCGTCGTGTCCTACTACTGGCACTTCGTCGATGTGGTCTGGATCGCCTTGTTCGCCATGATCTACATCATTCAATGACAGGCGCCGGAAACTCGCGTCACGCGCACCCAGCCGAGACCACTAATCCGGCCGATCGGCGCAGCATGCCTGCCAGCGCCGGGCCGAACCTGCTCTCACCGCCAGACTCTCGAAAGTGTTCGCATCACAGTCACTCGCGGGGCACGCGTGCCCGATTGCTCTTGGCACGGGTCCGACGCCCGCCGCCTCCAACTCGGATGAAAGGCGGGCGCATCGCACTCGTGGGGGGCCTTGTGGTCACCCTGTCGGTCCTCGTTGCGGTCGGGGCATCGTCGATGGTGCCAGCGAGGCTTCTCATACCCGGCCTGCCAGACGCGGGTGTCCTTGCTGACCTGGGACGTCCGGCAGTAAAGGCGGTCCTGGACATCACGCTGGCGATCGCTATGGGTTGGCTTTGCGCCGCGGCGATGCTCGTGCCGCAGCAGCGGACAGGTGTCCTGGACGTGGGCGGCTATCGTGCCGTCCGCGCGGCGTCAATGACCGCGTGGGTCGCGGCTATCGCCGCGCTGGCGCTCATCCCACTGACCATCGCCGAGACATTGGGTGTGCCGCCGCTGCGGGCGCTCACCGCCGATCATGTGATCACGGGTCTTTCGGTGCTTCCGGAGGTGCGGGCCGCAGCGATCACGGCAGCTAGCGCCGTGGTGATCGCAGTCACCGCCCGCGTAGTACTCACACCGAGAGGGGCATACGCGCTCCTTGCCGCCGGGGCGGCGGGCATCGTACCGTGGGCGGCGGCCGGGCACGCTACCGTGAGCGACAATCACGACATCGCAGTCGACACGATGTTGTACCACCTCGCGGGCGCATCCATCTGGATCGGCGGCCTAGTCGCGGTGCTCGGCTTGGCTTGGCACCGGACGCCCCAGCTTTCGGTCATCATCCGCCGGTACTCCAAGGCAGCGCTGATCTGTTACGCCGCAGTAAGCCTTTCTGGTGTCGGCAACGCCTGGGTTCGACTGACATACATATCCGACCTCTGGCGTACCGACTACGGCCGACTCCTCATCATCAAAGCGTCGCTGTTGGCTATTCTTGGAGTGCTCGGATATTGGCAACGCCGTCGCACGATTCCGGCCGTCACCTCGCCCGCAGGAAGGGCGGCGCTAGCCCAACTGGCCGTGGTCGAGATCACCTTAATGGCCGTAACCATCGGTATAGCCGCCACGCTCGCACGCACCGCGCCACCGCCGCCAAGCGGTGTCATCCCATCGCCAACGGCACAGATCCTCGGCTTCGAACTTCCCGGAGCACCCAGCCTCACAAATGCGATGGGCAATTGGCGGCCGGACTTCATTTACGGTACTCTTGCAGTGTTCCTCGCATACTTTTACGCCGCCGGAATGCTCAGTCTGCGCCGCCACGGTCACACCTGGCCGGCATCACGGCTGGTTTGCTGGCTGTCCGGCTGCACCGTCCTTTTCGTTGCGACATCGTCAGGTCTGGGTCTTTACGCGCAGGCGCAGTTTTCCCAGAACGTTGCCGTTCAGATGCTGCTGGGCATGGTCGCTCCACTACTCCTTGCGCTCGGAGCTCCGATAACAATGGCGCAGAATGCCTTGTTTCCGGAAAAAGAGCGCCAGCGGAGCGGACCGCGCGACGCAATCACCGCATTATTCCGTCAGCCGATAACGCGATTGTTGACTCACCCCGTTTTGATCTTGCTTGTCTTTGTCGGCTACTTTTACGCCATATATCTTACCCCACTGTTTGAGATGGTCATTTCCAGCCACCTGGGCAATATTTTGACGACCGGAATCCTTCTCCTGATTGGGTTCGTCTATTTTTGGCTCATCATCGGTGCCGATCCTGCACCACGGCGATTTGAATACCCCTGCCGGTTTGCGTTGCTGCTGGTGGCGATGTTGTTCCAAGCATTCTTTGGTCTGATCATCATGATGAGCAGCTCACTGATCGGCGCCAACTACTACCAAAGCCTGGGGCTGCCATGGTTGTTCAACGGCTCAGCTGGGCTGCGAGATGACCAGTACCTGGGCGGTGCCATTGCCTGGGTATTGGCGGAAGTTGCTCTTCTCGCTGCGATGCTCGTCGTCCTCGCCCAGGTGGCTCGTGCACACGACCGGCGACGCCCCCGAGGAGCGACAGGGGCATTGACGCAAGCCCGACGAGGAGCATCACCTCCGCTAGGCAGGACCACAGCACCGGCGGCGAGCACGTCCAAGTCGCGACGCATCAGCGTCCGCGTTGTCCAGCGCGTGGTTGCCTTCTCGCGGGGACGCGCATCCCCGCGAGACAAGGATGGGAGTGCTTCTCGGATCATCGTCTGAGTGATGAGGGAGGTTGCTTTTGGCGCGGAGTGCCTCATCACCACCCGGCGATCACCATGGCTGTCGGGGCTGTCATGATCGACGCTGCCAGCGCGTAGATTCCGGCAACCAGCGGCGCGGGCAACGGGAGTGGCCGCCGGAGACGGCGCAGTCGATCCAACACCGGCGAGCCGGCATCGGCGGGTCTTGGCGCGTCAGTCCCGGTTGCCGCGCCGTCGGTCGCGGGCCACCTCGTCGTCGGCGCCCTGGATCTGTTGGGTCGCCGGACCGATTCTTCGGCGTCACGGGTCGGCCGGCGCCGGTCCGCGCGGGCGGGCGTCCCACCAGCGACGTCACCGTCGAGTGCCACCGTGACTAGCGCGGAGGCGAGCGCGCCCGGGTTGGTGCGGCTCGCGGCGACGTCGTCAGCGAGCATTTCGGCCAGTTCCGAGACCGCGGCTCGGGCCTGCCGGACGCCGGGGACCGCGCCCAGCGCGGTCGTCCACGCTTGGAACGGTAAGAGCAGCAGGTCGTGCCGGGCACGCAGGTGCGCTCGTTCGTGTTCGATGACGGCTGCGATCTCGTCCGGGCTGAGCAGATCGAGCAGGCCCGCCGAGAGCACCACTCGGGAGTGCCAGCCGGGCACCGTGTAGGCCAGCGCTCGCCGATCCTGCAGCACTCGAATGTCCGGGCGTGTCGGTCCGGCGGAGGACCGGGGTGTACTGAGCAGGTCCAGCACGGCGCGATGCGCCCGGCGACGCCGGGCGGCCAATGCATAGCATCGGGCCAGTACTGCCAGCAGAACCGACGCCGTAGCGAGGGCGGCGAGAGCGCAGGCTGCGCGCCAGCCGGTCATCCCGGCGAGCGGCCGGCCGGCCAGCAGGTCACGACCGGCGGCGCCGAGCGCCGGCACCAAGCTCTCCCCGAGCGGCAGCAGAGCCAACACCGCCAGGGCGCCGACTAGGCACAGCCCGGCACCCAGGCAGACGGCTTGCCACAGGATGAGCGCTGGTCTGGGCGCGCGGTGTGGCCAGCGTGCGCGAGCCAACGCGCTGGATAGCGGCCCGGCGAGCGCGATCCCTCCGGCGCCCAGGACGGCCGCCACCAGTGTTCCGGGCATTGCCACGCCTTCGCCAGCTACCGGTCGCCGATGGCGCGGCGCAGGGCTTGGATGTCCTGGTCGGTGACGGTCCCTACGAAGCGTGCCAGGGCATCACCGCGATCACCTGCACCATCGAGCACCTGGCGCATCAACGCCGCAGTGTGCTCCTCCCGGCTGGCGGTGGGCTCATAGGCGTGGGCGCGGCCCTGCCTGGTCCGACGCACCAGGCCCTTGGCCTGCAGCCGACCGAGAACGGTCAAAACCGTGGTGATCGCCAACGGTCGGCCGGGAAGTGCCTGCCCTACTTCGCGTGCCGTGATCGGGTGGCCGGAATTCCATAACGCATCGATCACCGACCGCTCGAGTTCTCCTCGACCGGTCACCTGACAACCTCCCGTCACGTCGACATCACACCATCGAAACTCTACTTCACGTAGAACTTCTACGGAACGTCGAATATTATGACGGGATGGACACCAACCTTCGACCGGTTCTCCCGCTATCGCTGACTCGCCGCGAAGATCAAGTCCTGGATTTGCTCGGGGATGGCCTCACCAACCGCCAGATCGGCGCTCGACTGGGCATCGCCGAGAAGACTGTGCGGAATACCGTCAGCAGTGTGCTGGCCAAACTGGGCCTGCAGCGGCGCGCCCAGGCAGCGGTGTATGTGACCGTCCGGCGGCTCACCGGTGCGGCGAGTCCGGCCGGCTACTCTCGCACAGGCTGACACTCCGGGGCGGTGGCGGACGGGACGGCCGGCATTGGCCGCGGTGACCGGTGCCGAGCCGGAGCACCTGGTCGACGAGGTTGGCGTCGTGCTCACGATGGGTGAGCAGCACCGTGCACCGGCGGCGGTCAGCCAGCAGGTCGGCGGTGATCTGATCCGCGGCGGCGGGATCCAGGTGTGCGGTCACCTCGTCGGCGATCAGGACCGGCCGGTCGGCCAGCAGTGCGCGGGCCAGCGCGATTCGCTGACGCTGCCCACCGGAGACCGCCTGTCCGCGCTCTCCGACCGGGGTGGCCAGCCCGCGCGGCAACTCGGCCAGCCATGGCCAGAGGCCCGCCGACCGCGCCGCGGCCAGCACCTCACCGTCCGAGGCCGCCGGGCGGGCCAGACGAATGTTCTCCGCAATCGACGTGGCGAACACGTGCGCGCGCTGGTCCACCCAGGACACCAGCGCGCCTTCTCGCAGTTGGTCGACGTTGACCTTGCGGCCGTCGATGGTGATCCGGCCCGAGGAGGTCGGCAGCAGACCGAGCAGCACGGCAGCCAGCGTCGACTTGCCGGAACCGGAGTCGCCGAACACTCCTAGCCGTAAACCGGGGCGCAGCTCCAGGTGCACATCCTGCAGCGCGTCCACGGCGGCCCCGGGCCACCGAGCGCTGACCCCTTCTAGCGCGATCAGTGGACCGCCAGCCCGCCAGCCCGGAGAGGGCTGCGTCGCTGGAATGCGCGGACCGTCCGCCTCCGGCTCGCTGTCGGTGGTCACCATGGCGGCCACCCTGGCCGCGGCGGCGGCGGTCCGGGCGATCGCCTCCCTGGCGCCCCCCGCGGCGGTGACCGCCTCGCTGAGCGCGAGCGGAGTCAACACGAGCACCGCGAGTGCCGGCCCGGTGAGGTCATCCGCCCGCACCGCCGGCACGCCAACGAGTAGCGCTGTCACGGCGGCGATCCCGGTGACGGCGGTGCCGACTGCCGCCGCGATGCCGGCAAGGCGAGCCGCGGCGCGCCGGTTGCAGCGCTGCCGATCGTCGATCTCGGACAACCGGTCCAGCGCCTGGTCGAAGGCGCCCAACGCGACCAGGTCGGTGAGCTGCTCCACGGTCTGCGCCACCAGCTCCGTGCGCTGGGCCCGCAGCGTCACCGAGGACTGTTCGACAGCGGCGGCCCGGCGCGCGAGCACCAGCGGAGTGACTACGACGCCGGCGATCAGGCTGCCGGCCAGGACCAGCCCGGCAGCCGGTAGCAAGGCGATGGCCAGCACGACCGCAGCTGAGCCCACCACGACGGCGGCTGCCAGCGGCAGAATTCCGCGCAGTAGCAGGAACTGGGTGTCCTGGACGTCGTCCACGGTCCGCGCCAACAGGTCGGACCGCCTCCACAGCCGGCCCCGCTCACCCCAGCGCACCAGCGCCGAGACGATTCGCCCTCGCAACGCCGCGAGCATCCGAAACGCAGCCTCGTGGGCGACGATCCGCTCCACATAGCGCAGCACCGCGCGGCCGAGGCCGAACGCGCGCACCGCCACCACCGCGACCATCAGGGTCAGCACTGGTGGGTGGGCTGCTGCCCGAGCGATCAGCCAGGCGGAGGTCGCCATCAGCGCCACCCCGCAGGTCAACGCCGCGGCCGCGGCCAGCACGGCGCCAGCCATCCGCAGGCGAACCGGCCGGGCCGCTTCCCGCAGCGCTCCGGCCGGGCTTGCCGGTCGCGTCACCACGGGTTCACCCCAGCCTTGGCCAGCAACGCACCGCTCGTCTGCGCAGCCGGGACTGTCGGAGCGTCGCCGGCCATTGGAGCATCGCCGGCCGGTAGCGGGCGCTCGGACAGTTGCACCACCTGGTCTGCCCAAGCAAGCGGCCCGGCGCGGTGGGTGGCCAGCACCACCGTGCGCCCGGCCAAGTGCTCGGCAAGGCCGGCGAGTACCCGTTGCTCGGTCCGCGTGTCCAGACCTGCGGTGGGTTCGTCCAGGAGCACCACCGGCGCACTCCGCAGGACGGCCCTGGCCAGGCACAACCGACGTAACTGACCGACCGACAGGCCGAGCCCGTCGTCGCCGATTTCGGCGTCCAGCCCGCCGACAAGCCCCGCCACGAACTCGTCGGCGGCAGTTGCCCGCAGCGCGTGCCGAATCTGCTGGTCGGTCACCCTTTCGGGCTCGGGGTGACCTAGCAGCAGGTTCTCCCGGATCGTCCCTGGCACCAGCACCGGCTGCTGGGAGCACCAGCTGATCCGGGATCGCCAGCCCGCCGCGTCTGTCCGCGCCAGGTCGGTCTGCCCGGTGGGAGTCGTCACGATCACCTGGCCAGCGTCGGGCAACAGCAGTCCGGCCAGCACTCGCAGCACGGTGGTCTTGCCGACGCCGCTCGGGCCCTGCAGCACGGTGCAGGTGCCCGCGGCCACCCTCACGTCGAGATTCCGCAGTCCGCGGCCCTCCCCCAGATCCACTGTCACGCCGGTCAACTGCAGCGCGGGCGGCCGGCCGGCCAGGTCGGGGGCGGGACGGTCCGGATGCACCACGGGCAGCCGCAACACCCGCAGCAGCCGATCCACGGCGCCCGCCCCGTCGGCCGCGGCGTGGAATCGGGCGCCCAGCGTCCGCAGCGGCAGGTAGGCCTCCGGCGCGAGGATCAGCACAGTCAGCGCCGGACCCAACTGCATGGAACCGGTCACCAGCCGCAGGCCCACGGTGACGGCCACCAGGGCGACCGAGAGCGTCGAGAGCAGTTCCAGCACCATGGACGACAAGAACGCGATCCGCAGGGTCGCCATGCTGGCCACCCGATGCTCCTCCGTGCGGCGACGCACCGCCCGTGCCTGACCCCTGGCGCGACCGAACACCAGCAGTGTCTCCAGGCCAGCGACTACTTCGGAGAAGTGCGATGACAATGCCTGCAGCTTAGCCCATTTCGCGGCGGTAGCCCGGTCGGTGTACCAGCCTACGAGCGCCATGAACACCGGCACCAGGGGCAGCGTGACCAACACGATCAGGCCGCTGGTGGGGTCCACCCACCACAGCACCACGACCACCGCCGGCGGCACCAGGGCGGCCAGTACCAGCGCGGGCACATAGCGCGCCAGGTACTCCTGCAGCCCATCCAGACCACTGGTGAGCAAGGGCACCAGACCCGCGCCCTGCTCGTGGGATCGCCAGCGAGGACCCAGCGCAGCGGCGGTGCGTAGCACGCTGCGGCGCAGGTCGTCGGAGGCCCGGACGGCCGCGGCCTGAGCGAGTTCCTCGCTCGCCCAGGCGATCCCGCTCCGAGCCACGACGGTGGCGGCCAGGGCGCACAGCGGGGTGCTGAGCTGGGCCAGGCCCGCTCCGCCAACGACCGCGCCCGCCAGCACCGAGCCGAGCAGGAACGCCTGCACCACCGTCGCCACGGCGCCAGCCACGCCCAGCGCCACTGCCCCGACCACCAGGCCGCGCACCGGCCGGGCATATCGAAGCAGCTGCGGATCGAGGGGTTTCACGCCGATGCAGGACCCGCCCCGGTCGCAGCCCGGTCATCGAGCTGGGCCTCGGCCTGCCCGGCGGGTTGAGATGGCGGGATCTGCCGGGTCGAGATCCGGCGCCGGAACACCCAGTACGTCCAGCCCTGGTAGGCCAGCACCACGGGCGTCATGATCGCGGCCACCCAGGTCATGACGGTCAGCGTGTACGGGCTGGAGGCGGCGTTGTGGATCGTCAGGGTGCCGGCCGGGTCGGTGCTCGACGGCAGCACGGCGGGATACAGCGCCGTGAACCAGCTGGCCACCAGCAGGCCGGTGGCCACTGCGCTGGCCGCGAACGCCCATCCGTCCCGGCCCCGCCGCGCCGCCACCAGCCCCAGCCCCAGCCCGAGCACTGCGACAGTACCGGCCGCCATCGAGATCGGGTCAAAGCGCAGCTGCGACTGCCAGAGCACCATGCCGGCCATGGCTACCAGCGCCGACACCCCCAGTCGAACGGCCAGCCGATTCGCCCGCTCGCGGACCTGTTCGGTGGTCTTCAGGGCCACGAAAACCGCGCCATGGGTCAAGAACAGCAGCAGCGTGGTGACCCCCACCAGAACAGCGAAGGGACTGAGCAGGTCGAGCACCCCGCCGGCAAACTCGTGATCAGACGAGAGCGGGACCCCGCGAACGATCGAGCCGAAGGCCACGCCCCACAGCAGTGCGGGGCCGACCGAACAGGCCACGATCGCCCAATCCCAATTGCGGCGCCAGGTGTCGCTGTGCCCCTTACCCCGGTACTCGAACGCCACCGCGCGAATGATCAAGCATACCAAGATGGCCAGCAGCGGCAGATAGAATCCGGAAAAAAGCGTCGCGTACCACTGCGGAAAGGCCGCAAACGTCGCTCCACCGGCCACCAGCAGCCAGACCTCGTTGCCATCCCACACCGGCCCGATGGTGTTGATCAACACGCGCCGCCCCCGCTCGTCCCGGCCCAGCACGCCAAGCAGCCCACCGACGCCGAAGTCGAAGCCGTCCAGCACGAAATACCCGATCCAAAGCACCGCTATCAGCCCGAACCACAAGTCGTTCAGCAACATTCGGGCCTCCCCGATAGCACACGGCACGCACCGACACAGCGAACCAAGTCAGTACGCGAACGACAGCGGCGCATCCTGTCCCTCCGTCGCCGAGGAACCACCCTCACCGTCGCCCGGACGGTCCCGCCGCCGGACACTGGCCAGCGCGTCCGCGGTGCTCACCGGGCCAGCCTTCGCGTGCCGCGCCATCAGCCGGAGATTGATGACCGCCAGCACGGCGTAGAGGCCGGTAAACACCACCAGCGAGGTCAGCACCTCCCCACCGGTCACCGTGGGAGACACTGACTCTGAGGTCGTGAACAGTCCGAACACCGTCCAAGGTTGGCGGCCCATCTCGGTGAAGATCCAGCCGACCGAGTTGCCCACGAACGGCAACACGATGGCCAGCGTCGCCAGCCGCCACACCCACGCCCGATCCGGCAGCCGCCGACGCCGCGTCAACCACAACCCCGCCAGACCGACTGCCAGCAAAGCAAACCCGATGCCCATCATCGCACGGAATGTCCAGTAGGTCACCGGTATGTTCGGCCGGTAATCGCCCGGCCCGAACCGCTGCTGGTACTGCTGCTGGATGTCGTTGATGCCCTCCACAGTGCCTTTCACACCGCCGGTGGCCATGAACGAGAGCAACCCTGGAACCCGTACGGCGAACGTCTCCCGGCTGCCGTCCAGGGTGCCGATCGAAAGCAGAGACAGCGAGGCGTGGGACGTGGTGTCGTACAGCGCCTCCGCGGCCGCCATCTTCATCGGCTGAACGTCCGTCATCACTCGACCTTGCACATCGCCGGACACGATGACCGCAAGGGAACCGATCACCACACCCACCAGCCCCAACCGAAGGCTCGGTCGGAACACGTCCACATCGCGGCGCCGAGCCAGGAAGTACGCGCTGACACCCGTCATCACCACCGCCCCGGTCAGCAGGCACGCAGCAAGCACGTGCCCGAACGTGACCAACTGCAACGGCTGGAACAACACGGCACCGATATCGGTCAGCCGCGGGCGACCGGTCGCCGAGTCGACCTCGATTCCCACCGGGTGTTGCATGAACGAGTTCGCAGCGAGGATGAAGTAGGCCGAAGCGATCGTGCCTGCCGAGACCAGCCACATGCATGCGGCATGCAGCCGGGGCGACAGGCGATCCCACCCGAAGATCCACAGACCCAGGAACGTCGACTCCAGGAAGAACGCGACCAGACCCTCCATAGCCAGCGGCGCACCAAAAACGTCACCGACAAAACGCGAGTAACTCGACCAGTTCATCCCGAACTGGAACTCCTGCACGATGCCGGTTGCCACACCGATGGCGAAATTGATCAGAAAGAGCTTGCCCCAGAACTTCACAGTTCGCAGATACACCGGATTACGCGTGCGTACCCAGGCAGTCTCTACAATTGCCATGAGTAGCGCCAGCCCGATGGTGAGCGGCACAAACAGAAAGTGATAGACCGTCGTGATACCGAACTGCCACCGCGCTAAGGCCAATGGGTCCATGTGAAAGCCCTCTCGCCGCAAGCATCACGCAATCCGACGCCGACCAGCATGCAGGCCCGATGGTGATCCATCCAGGGGCAAATGTCCCGGCACTGCAGGTGATACCGGCCACAGCTCAGGTACACGTGCGCACGCGACGATCATCACCAGTGCGCCGGCGCCCAGACATGCGGGCCTCCCCGTCGAGCGCCCGCTCCAAGACGGGATGAATCACCGACGACAGCAGCCCACTCGGGCCAGTATCTCACCCTCCGATCTTCACCCTGGCCCGCAGCGCGGTCAAGGCGAAGATCCGTACTCTGACACACCGGGTCTCGCAGGCCAATATGGGGACCATGATCGGGCGGATCAACCAGATCCTGCGCGGCTGGACGAACTACTTCCGGCACGCCGTCTGCAAACACACCCTTAACCGCGGACGCTTGCGGCTGCTACGGACCTGTCCGACGAAGGGTGTAACCGGCGGGGCTGGCAGCGTGTCTGCCGGAAGGATGCTGGGATGTCGGAGAAAATGGAGTCCGTGATTGTGGATTCTGGTCGTGGGAGGTCGTCGCTGCGTGATGCGCATCGGGCGGCGTCGCGGGAGATGGTCAAATCTGCGGCGGCTCGTGGGGAGGTCGTGACGGGTCCGGGTGGTTTGTTGGCGGATTTGACGGAAGCTGTCGTCGAAACAATGCTGCTCCTGGCAGCCCAAACCGGCTACGAATCTCCGAGCTGACCGCACTGGGGGTGTCAGGGAGTCTGTGTAAGACGGGTCCGTCCTTCATGATCAACTGCCCGTAGGGGCTGATGGAGGGACTGGAAGTGACGGAGACCACAACGCCGCCGGTGGGTGGCGTGGACGGTGCGCAGCTGCTCGCGGCGGCGGCGAACCCGACGATGATCGATGGGTTGCTGCGGCAGGCGAAGGCGGCTGGGACGCCGATTGACGGCCCGGATGGGTTGCTGGGTCAGATCACGAAGGCGGTGCTGGAAAGGGCGTTGCAGGCGGAGATGACCGACCATTTGGGGTATGAGGCCGGTGACCCGGCTGGCCGCGGGACGGGCAATTCGCGTAATGGGTTGACGTCGAATACGGTGACCACCACCAACGGCGCGGTGGAATTGGTCGTGCCGCGGGATCGTAACGGCTCTTTCAAGCCGCGGATCGTGCCCAAGCACGCCCGCCGGCTCGGGTCGGTCGAGGACATGATCTTGTCGCTGTATTCGCGGGGTATGACCACCCGCGATATCACCGCGCACCTGGCCGAGGTGTACGGCATCACTGCCTCACCGGATCTGATCTCGCGGGTCACCGATGTGGTGGTCGATGAGATCAAGGCGTGGCAATCGCGGCCGATCGACTCGGTCTACCCGATCGTCTACGTCGATGGGATCCGGCTCAAGGTACGCGACAACGGCGTGGTCACCCAACGCTCGGCGCATCTGGTCATCGGGGTCGATACCGACGGCTACAAGCACGCCTTGGGTGTGTGGATCGAGACCAACGAGGGCGCCAAGTTTTGGGCCAAGGTGCTGACCGACCTGCGCAACCGTGGTCTGCGCGACATCCTGATCTGCTGTTGCGACGGGCTGACCGGGCTGCCCGATGCGATCCGGTCAGTGTTCCCCGACACAGTGGTCCAGACCTGCACCGTGCACGTCGTTCGCAACGCCGCCCGGTTCGTCTCCTACACCGATCGCAAGAAGGTCGCCGCGGCGATGCGGGCCATCTACACTTCCCCGACCGTGGAGGCCGCCGAGCTGGCTCTGGGCGAGTTCCGCAACACCTGGGCCAAGCAGTACCCGGCGGCGATCAAGGTGTGGGAGAACGCCTGGAACGATTTCACCCCGTTCCTGGATTACCCGCCGGAATTGCGTAAGATCGTTTTCACCACCAACGCGATCGAATCGATCAACTACCAGCTGCGGAAGATCACCAAAACCCGCGGCCACTTCCCCGACATCGATTCGGCGATGAAGCTGCTCTACCTCGGGCTGCGCAACATCAGCAGCCAACGTGGCGGCGAAGCCGGCACCGGAACCCAGGGCTGGGCACTGGCCCTGAACACCCTGGAAGTGTATTTCCCGGGGCGGTTGCCTATGTGACTCTAACCCTGATAGTGTCAAGCACAGGACGAAACTTGTCCTTACACAGACAATCTGACAGGCTCGCCGGTTCGGGGCCGGATCCCCGCCGGGCCGCATCACCTGGCCGAGGCACAGGCCCATCTGGCCCGCCAGGTCGCTATCCACCAAGCAAAACTCGACCGATACGCAAACTTGGTGGCAGCCAGGAAGAAACCCATGGGCCGGCCACCAGTGCCGCTAGATCAGGCCGCGGTGGTGATCCGGGCCCGCCAAGTCCTGGCACGGGCCAAGAAGATGGCCGCGGACACTGCGAAAGCGGAACCGAAACCGGCGGCTAAGAAATTGCCAAAGATCGTGGCGAACACCACCGACCCGGACTCACGAATCATGCCGACCCGCCGCGGCTTCGTCCAAGGCTACAACGTGCAGGTCGCCATCACCGCAGACCAGTTGATCGCCGCCTGCGATGTCGGCCAATCGAGCAACGACCAACGCAGCTTCATCCCGATGATGCACGCATCGCAGGCCGCGGCGGCACAATTGCACGCGGCAACCAACGATGACAGGCACGTGATCGGATGCGTTCTGGCCGACGCCGGCTACCACAGCAACAACAACCTGTCTGCCGCAGGCCCGGACCGGCTGATCGCCACGGGCAAAGGCCGCGATCAGGCACGCGCAGCAGCCGAAGATCCCGCCTGCGGGCCGCCACCACCAGACGCGACCCCGGCCGAGACCAACGCACACCGATTGCGGACATCCGAAGGCAGGGCGCTATACAAAAGGCGCGGCGCCACAGTCGAACCCGGTATCGGCAACCTGAAGAAGATCCTGGCCCGGTTCTCCCGCCGTGGTCTTGAAAATGCCAGCCAGGAAACGCATTTGGCCGCAACAGCGTTCAACATCATGAAAATCTACCGGGCAACGGCAGCAACTTGACCCCTCGGCCGACCCGACCGTCAACCCTCACCGCCGGCAGCAGCAGACACCGTTCAACACGACACAACCACGGCATCCAGGCCGGCCAGGCCGCCACGCCAACCGGTGAACGCGCAGAACTCGCCCGCCACCGTGCCGTAGGTTCGCACCGTCGACACTACGCAGCCCGCCGCCCGCAGCCACTCCTGGAACCGGGCCACCACCGCTGCGTCACCGGCGGAAAGCTTGTCCACCGAGCGGGAATAGCGGCGCAGCACCACCCCACGCACCGCGAAATCGTCCAGCATCGCCGCGACCCGGAACAGATACACATCGGTCAGTTTGAGAGTGCCCGCCTGCTCCTTGACGAAGAACCCACCACAAGCCTGGTCGACCCAGGGCATCGCCACATCCAGCGAAAACTCCGCCACGCCACGGGAGGCGAAGAACCTTTCCATGCGGCGCCAGCAGCCGTAATACCACACCATCGTCGAGGGCGCGTAGCCCAAACGCCTCAGCTCGGCATCCAGGCCAGACACCAGTTCGGACACAGCCACCATGACGACGACCTCCAATCACGAGAGCCCGGCATTACGCCGAGCCGCGTGATCAGAATCCGCCCGGGATTATGCGCAGCGTCCAGCCTGGCGGCACCGCCGTCACCAGCGGCGACACCCCGACGCTGCGCATAACCCAGCGCTGCTCATAGGGCGGGTTATGAGCAGCTGCTCATAACGACCCCTGCGGGGTCCCACGGTCCCGTCGCTGCAGGGTGCCATCGGGCAACTGCAGCCCGGCGGTCAGCCACCGCCGCACATACAGCAACACCCAACGCTGTTCGGTGGTGATGTTCGCCGCCACCGCCTTGACGACGAGGTCGTGGTCCAAGGAGTCGAAGAACGAGCGGATGTCCAGATCGAGCACCCAGTCCTTCTTCCAGCACCGATCCCGGCAGGCCGTCAGCGCCTGACGCGCCGACCTGCCCGGCCGGTATCCGTAGGAGTCCGGATGGAAGATCGCTTCCGTCCTCGGCTCCAACGTCAGCGCCGCCACGGTCTGAGCGATTCTGTCGCCGACCGTGGGCACTCCCAGCACCCGTACCCCGCCGCCATGCGGCTTGGGAATCTCCACCGCCCGCACCGCAGGCGGAAAGTACGTCCCCGAGGACATCCGATTCCAGATCTTGTACAGGTTGTTCTTCAGATCCGCTTCGAAGTCCTCGGTGGAACACCCGTCCACCCCGGCCGCACCCTTGTTGGCCTTGACCTGCTGGTACGCCCGCAACACCAACTGCTTGGAAATCACAAACGACTTGCTCGCCTCACTCGACTTGCCCACTCGTATCCTCCCCGACGGACAACGCCGCCCGGTTGCTCGCGCGAACAAACCACGACATGAGCCGGCCCGTTCACTCCACCCCGATTACCAGGGCTTCACCGCTACTACGGGCCGGTCCGCCAGCCGGTGCCGCATCGGTACTCAACGCCTCCGGATTCCGCCGTACGACGCGCTCCCTCTCGCCGCCACGACGCCAGCAGCGCCCGGGGCGGCAGTATCGGCACCGGCCTTCCCACGTTCCATGCAGGAACTGCAGACCGGGCTCGCGCCGCCTTCATGCCGGGCACCACCTGGCCAATACTCGGGCACCCACCAGGCCCATCCCGGAGACTCTTGTTCTCTCCGGTTCCGATGCCAACTAGTTGTTTCGACACGTCAACAGCGGTTCGCTCACGCTCGCCTTCCCGGTCCCCACCTGGCACCTCAACGGATGCCTTTTCCTCATCGCTCGCCACGACGGTCTTCAGCCAACGCAGCATGAGGCGGTTTGACGCCTCCCCCCGAAGGGCGACGCCGAAGGGCCACAACCTTCATCACCTGCACAGCACCGCATCAAGAAGCCCCTACCTACACATCCTGGCTCCTCTCTCCGCGCTCGTGGCGCACCCAAGATCAACTCGAAAGATCACCGATACGCCACGCCAGGGACTTGACCTCAAGATCCTTCCTGTGGCCACAATCAGCCCACAACTTCTCCAGAACCTCGCCTCTTCACGTGATGTTTGCTGATGCATAAGGCCAGGTCAGTGCTGGTTCGCGATCATCGCGGCAGGTCGCCAAATCGCCCCATTGTCGTTCGGGACGAAGAGACCGCAGTTCTGTCGCTGAATACTCATCATGCGAACGTCACCAACGGCGCGGGGATGGCACCACCTCTCAGCAGGAAGCTCCTGCGATCACGATGAGGATGGTGTCGCCATGACGGACCAGCTGCTCACGCCGGCGCAGGCCGGAGCCATGCTAGCCATGAGCAAGGGCGCGCTGGCTCAACTGCGGTACCTGGGCACCGGGCCGAAGTTCGTCAAGCTGAGCGGGCGGTCGGTCCGCTACCGCCAGCGCGACCTGGACGAATGGATCTCCGCCAACGTTCAGACCTGCACTGGACGACTGTCATGATCGGTCAACCTGGTGCGGCCGACCGTGCCCTTCCCGACGGCGACGTCCGGCGTCAGCAGCAAGCTCGACGGCGCTCACGGCACGTCCACGGCGCCCGGTGGTGAGGATGGCAACTGTCCAGCGCTACCTCAATGCGGCCGGTCACGTGCGGTACCGGGTCCGATATCGCTCACCCGGACGGCGCCAGACCGATCGGCGTGGGTTCCGGACGAAGCGTGATGCCGAGCAGTTCGCGGCCACGGTCGAGGTGTCCAAGCTGCGCGGGGAGTACGTCGCGCCATCCGACACGAGGGTCACCATCGGCGAGCTCGGCGAGACGTGGCTGGCCAATCAGACCCATCTCAAGCCGTCGACTGCTCGGACCGTCGAGATCGCATGGCGGGTGCACGTCTTGCCGCGCTGGGAAGCAGCCCCGCTGACCGAGGTCCGGCATAGCGACGTCCAATCCTGGGTGTCCGAGCTCAGCGCGCGTCGTGGTGCGACCACCGTCATCCGCGCGTTCGGCGTGCTGGCCGCGATCCTGGACACCGCGGTACGTGACCACCGGCTGGCCAGCAACCCCGCTCGTGGCGTCAAGCTTCCCCGCAAGGTCCGGCGCGAGCACGTCTACCTCACCCATCAACAGGTCCACGCACTCGCCGCGGCCGCCGGTAACAACGGGCCGATGGTGCTATTGCTTGCCTACTGCGGTCTCCGCTGGGGCGAGGCGGCCGGTCTTCGTGTGCTCGACTGCAACTTCACCCAGCGTCGCATCAGGGTGGTCAACAACGCCGTCGAGGTCGGTTCCAAGGTCATCGTCGGCACGCCGAAGAACCATCGCCGTCGTACCGTGCCGTTGCCAAGGTTCATCGTCGACCGCCTCGCCGAGCAGTGCCGTGGCAAGGAGCCCGACGACCTGCTCTTCCCCGGTCCGACCGGAGGGCACATGCGCCCGCCCCGCGGCTCGGGTGGCTGGTTCGAGAATGCCCGCAAGCGGGCGGGCCTGCCGAGGCTGACCCCCCACGACCTGCGGCACACGGCGGCATCACTGTCCGTGTCCGCCGGGGCCAACGTCAAGGCCGTCCAGCGGATGCTCGGACACAGCTCCGCAGCCATGACGCTCGACGTCTACGCGGACCTGTTCGACGACGATCTGGAGGCCGCCCTCTCTGTCAACCTTGCTTGAGACACCTCGGATGGCTTTGATTACTGAGCT
>ERZ778018.335-NODE-335-length-78395-cov-128.201417_pt1 | contig 78395 bp, 67 predicted proteins | sample MGYA00375748_ERZ778018 | MGnify/ENA primary metagenome ERZ778018 (study PRJEB29350, sample SAMN05509839) | bioreactor metagenome | biome: bioreactor; material: wastewater | place: South Africa: University of Cape Town | collected 2014-04-22 ... | reverse complement strand
CACCACTCACCACTCACCACTCACCACTCACCACTCACCACTCACCACTCACCCATACTGCACATCCACCCATCTCCGATATTCCCCGCTCACTACTCCATCCACCCACGCCCGATTGTCCAGATACCAGCGCACCGTCTTGCGAATGCCGGTCTCGAACGTCTCGGCCGGCTGCCAGCCCAGTTCGCGGTGGATCTTGCCGGCGTCGATGGCGTAGCGGCGGTCGTGACCGGGGCGGTCTTTCACGTATGCGATCAGGCGTTCATGTGGACCCGCCGGATCGGGGTGCATCTCGTCGAGCAGCGCACACACCGTCTTCACGATCCCGATATTCGGCATCTCGTTCCAGCCGCCGACGTTGTAGGTCTCACCCGACTTGCCTTGCGCCAGCACGGTGCGGATCGCCGAACAGTGGTCGGTGACGTACAGCCAGTCGCGCACGTTCATGCCGTCGCCGTAGACCGGCAGCGGCTGGCCGCGCGTGGCGTTGAGGATCATCAGCGAGATGAGCTTTTCCGGGAACTGGAACGGCCCGTAGTTGTTCGAGCAATGGGTCGTCAGCACCGGCAGGCCGTAGGTATGGTAATAGGCACGCACCAGGTGGTCGGACGACGCCTTGCTGGCCGAATACGGGCTGTTGGGCGCAAACGGCGTCGTCTCGGTGAACGGCGCATCGCCCGGGCCGAGCGAACCATAGACCTCGTCGGTGGACACGTGCAGAAAACGGAACGCAGCCTTTTCATCCTCCGCCAGGCTCATCCAGTGGCCGCGCACTTCTTCCAGCAGATGAAAGGTGCCGACCACGTTGGTCTGGATGAAGTCTTCCGGCCCGTGGATCGAGCGGTCGACGTGCGACTCGGCCGCGAAGTTGACGATCGCGCGCGGGCGATGCTGGCTCAGCAGCCTGGCGACCAGCGCGCGGTCGCCGATGTCGCCCTGCACAAATATATGGCGGGCGTCGTTCTTCAGGCTGGCCAGGTTCTCCAGATTGCCCGCATACGTGAGCTTGTCGAGATTGACGACCGGCTCATCGTTGATCCGCAGCCAGTCCAGTATGAAATTGGCGCCGATGAAGCCGGCGCCGCCAGTCACCCATATCACAATGATTTTCCCTGATCCGTGTGTCTTGAAAAGCAGTCATCGCCCATGCTGTGTACGAGCCACCGTTTGATAAACCTTCAGCGTCCGTCGCGCAATATCTTTCCAGTCAAAGCGTCCGGACACCCAGGCACGGCGGGATTCGCGTTCCTCCACGGTCAAGGACTGTGCTGCGAAATCTTTCAGATGCGCAGCCAATGCCGGCACATCACCCAACGGAAAATAGTGCTCAGCCGGCAAGCCAACTTCCAGGTTGGCAGGAATGTCGCTGGCCACCACAGGCAGACCGTAAGACAATGCCTCCAGCATGGCAATGGGCAAGCCCTCATGGGATGAAGGCAAGACAAAGATACCCGCATGGGTATAGAGCTCGCGTAACGCCAAACCGGTCTGTAAACCGGTGCACACGACGCCAGGCGCCGTCGCCGCCAGATCCAGCACTTTTCGCACATAGGCATCGGGATGATCCGATGCACCCACGATAGCCAACTTCCAGCCGGGAAGCGCCGCAAGCTGAAACGCCTCGATCAGATCAAGATGCCGTTTTTCTGGCACGAGACGGCTCACGAGCAGTACATATTTCCCCGGTTCGAGGCCAGATACCGCGAGAGCGCCCTGCGTGCACGGCATCTCCGGCAAGACCACTCCGTTCGGAATCAGCGTGGAATCCCGGCCATGCTTGCGCCTGACCAGGCTACGTATCACCTCGGATATCACAATTCGATCGTTCGACCACCGCATGCCGAAACGCTCACCCAGCCGCAATGCCAGTTTGGCGAAATATCCCCATTTCTGACGATCGTAATCCGGACCATGGTGAGTGACCACCACACGAAGCCCCAGCATTCTTGCCAGCGGCACCATCAGCGCCGGGCCTATGGCCTGGATATGCAGCACGTCCGGCCGCCGCACAAAACCCGCATACAGCACGCCTAACCCGGTATGAAGAATTGCTTCCAGCCCTTTTGACCTGGGCGCCCAGAGGCGGTGGAAGCGAATGCCCTTCCAGGCGTCGCCAATCGATCCGGACTGATAAGGCGCCCGGACGATGACGTCCACCTCGCAGCCCAGTTCCACCAGGAGCGGACAGAGGTGCTCGGCGTGGGTTTCCACGCCGCCCTGCACATCGGGAAATCCGCGCAGGCCTAGGAATGCGACACGCATGGAAAGGCTCGCGCAAAAAGGCTGCAGACTCCCAATCAGACGTTCTCGAACTGTTTCAGCGGGTAGCGCGCATCCACCGTATCCCGGCCCTTGACCAGCTTGACCTTCTCCTTGTTCTCCAGGTAATTGATGCGCTGAATATGGGGCGTGGGCTTGACGTGGGAATAGTCGATGTAATCATCGAAGCAGATCGGTTTGCCGAGACTGAGCTTCAGCTTGTTCTTGAGAACCCAGAACATCGGCCCCAGTTTTGGCGCCTGGGGAATGATGCTGGATCGCATGGCGGTGCGCGCCGTGGTCACCATCCAGCAGTTCTGCTCGCACGCGGCCACCTTGCCAACGGAATCCCTGGTCGTGCCGCTGGCCAGGATTTCCTCCCAGGACTGCCTGGCCAGATTCCCCATGGGCAGATCCGAACGTACATTGCACGCCCAGACATCCGACCACGGATCGATGAACGCAAAGTCCGTCCCCGCCGTGCAGGGAATCAAGCGTGGATGCCCCAGAATCTTCTCGATCAGTCCCAGGTTCAGATATGCCCTGAACCAGTTCTTGATCTTGCCGCTCTTCAGTAGCGCGGTCACCAGTCCCTCCACCTGCCGCGCCACGTTGACCCGGTCGTAAAAATAGTTGTCGTTCTTGTAGAACTGCCAGGCGTTGTGCAGGGTGGACGTGGCCAGCTCGAACCCCATGGATTTGGCCAGTTCATAGGTCCGGACCAGCTGATCCACGTTTTCGTCCTGGATCACGAAGGCGAATCCCAGGTCGGTTCCCCCGGCTTCCTGCAACATCCGCAGTCCTGCAACCTTGGTGGCATAACCGTCCTTCTCGCCCCGGATCCGGTTGCTGGTCAGTTCATCGCCTTCCAGGCTGAAACGCACCTTGATATCGGGGTATTTCTTGATGATGGGCACCAGCCTTTCCGGATGCAGGCCGTTGGAACTGATTTCCATGATTCGCGCCTTCGGGTGCAACAGATCCGCCAGTTCCGCCAGGTCCTTTCGCAGCGTGGGTTCACCCCCTGAAACATTCAGGTTGTCGAACCCGCCCGGCAGTTTGGACAGGGTCTCCAGAGAGACTTCCTCCTTGGGCTCGGTCGGATTTTTCCAGATGTAGCACATCTGGCATTTCGAGTTGCACCGAAAGGTCGAAACAACGGTCAAGTCCATGTCAAACTCCTCCTGAATGCGGATTCAGCCCGCTTTTAATATTGATTCGTAGATATCCATCAAGCCGGTATTGTGCCCGTCAATGGAGAAATCTGCCTGCACCCGCTGGCGCGCGTGGGCCCCCAGGCGCCGGCGCAGGTTGCCATCCTGCATCAACTGGTCAAGGCAGGCCCGAAGACCGTCAACACTGCCTGCCTCGAACAGGAATCCCGTCTCGCCGTCCAGCACCAGTTCAGGAATCCCGCCCATGCGGCTGCCCACCACCGGCTTGCCATAGGCCATCGCCTCCAGCACCGACATCGGGCAGTTCTCATACCACTCCGACGGCATCACCACCACCGATGCCCGGTCGATGACCTCGCGCAGGCGGTCTCCCGTCACATGGCCGATAAAACTAGCATGTTTGTATGTCAACCTGAGCTCAGCCTCCAGCGGACCGGTGCCTGCCACCACCAGTTTCCACCCGTTCAGGGACGACGCATGGGCCTGCAGCAATGTGTCCACCCCTTTTTCGGCAGACAACCGTCCCAGGTAGAGGGCATAGCCGTCATCCGCCCCCGTCCTGCGCACCCTCTCGGTATCCATGCCGTTGTACAGCAACCGCACCTTCTCGACCGGAATGCGATGACTGATCGACTCTTGCATGAAGCGGCTCGGCGCGATGAACGCGTCCACCTGCTCGTAATTTCCCAGCATGCGCTGCACCGCCGCTTCGGCGTACAACAAGGCACTCTTGCCCAGCGAGCCGTCTGCGCAACGACGTTTCATGACCTGGGTGAAATCCCCATCGATGCAGGCCGAGCATGGCTTGCCTTGGCTCAGCCGGTTGTACACCGGGCATACCGGCTTGTAGTCGTGCAGGGTCAGGACCACGGGAATGCCAAGCTTCTTCGCCGCGCCGATAATGGACGGTGTAAGCTGGTGATAAATGTTGTGGCAATGGACCAGGTCCGGGCGAGTGGCCTGGATCAACGCCGAAATGCGCCGCACCGCCGCGGGCGAATGAATCATGCTCGCCGCCGACTTCAGCTTCGACCACTTGCCGCCACCGCGGTAATCCTGGCGTTCAATAAACTGGTCGGCATAGTCGCTGGGCAGATTGCGTTCGTCCCGCATGGAGAAATCCACCACCTGGTGGCCGCTGGCAAGGAGATAATCCCGCTCCTGGAACATCACCACTTCCGAGCCGCCGTTGCGGAAAAAGAACTTGTTGGCGATGAGTATCTTCATGCTTGTTTGATATGTTTTTGCCCGCCAGCATTCGCCATGATCCGGGCTTGAATGGCTGATTAAACTAATCCCTGCTGTACGACGCTGGATGTGATTGTGGAACAGGCTCAGAAAAACGCTTAATCAATGCCTGGGCAACATAGTGATTCGTGAATCCCCGCCCGACTTCGCCGGCCCGTTCCGAATATTGGCTGCGCAAGGCCTTATCCCTGAATAATTCAAGCATGGCTGAAGCCAGGGATAGGCTGTCATCCATGGGAACGACAATCCCGCCGCCGGCGCGCGCGATATTCTCGGAAATATCGACCGCCTCAGACACGATGACGGGTGTACCGCACACCAAGCTCTCCATGATCGAAAACAGCATGAAATCCCGGCGCGAGGCGATGATCGTTGCAATGGCGTTGTGATACAGATCGCGCATGACATGATGATCGACACGCTGACGCATGAATTCGACCTGCTCCGCAACACCCAGGGACGTGGCCAGTTCTATCAACTTATCCGCATCGGGCCCATCTCCGACAATGATGAGCCTTGCAGCCACCCCCCCATCTCTCAGCCTTCCAAGCGCTTCCAGCAAAGTTGGAATCCCTTTTTCAAAAGTCAGGCGCGAGGGTGAAAGAAAATAGGTCTTGTCGCCTGCCCGATGGTCATTGCCAAACCGGGTCTGATCCACACCGTGCGAAATGGCCGGAAGCACCTTCTCCTTCCTTACGCCCTGCTCCAGCAGAAAACGGGCAGCACGCTCCCCTCGCGGGATGAAGCCGTCGATCCCCGGTCCGAAAACCGGCAGGACGACACGGTGAAAGAAAAGAGATGGCAAAGAGTGGAGCATTCGCTGGTGAACGGAGAGTTCCTGCCAGACATAAATCCTGGATCTCCTGTTAAAGGAGAACAGGCGCGCCACCACGGCAAAGAGGGTGGCCCATTGAAACGCCTCGGACGTCAGAACCACATCGTACTGGTCCCGCAAACGCGTGATCAGGGACGGCATGAACGGGATTTCCGGGAGTCTGCCGAAATAAGTCTTCAGGTATACCACCGTTACCCCGACATCCTCATCGACTTCGGGCTTGTAAAGCTCGGATACGAACAGGTCGACCTCATGGCCAAGCGCCGCCATCTCGCGCGCCAGTTTTACGATCATGGCATCCCGATTCGAGCTGATTTTCGGTACGACATGGTGGGTTGGCGTCCGGGTAATCGGATTGACGATGGCGATCTTCATTTCTGGTTATCCGTGATCGTCTTCGGTCAGAAATTTCGAGTAACGACCTGCTATGGCCATCCAGCTGAATTCTTCAGCAAGTCCGCTGATCTTTTCAAGCAGTTCAAGGCTGTGCTCGTGGGCCCAGAGCACCTTCTCGCCCAGGTCATGGTGCAGCCTGTTCTTGTCCACCTGCACGCCAGTCCAGGATTTCATCGCTTCGGGAAAATCCCCGACATCCGTCCACAAAACGGGCTTGCTGAAAGCCATCGCCAGCTTGAGCACGCCGCTGGTCGAGCCCTCCGTATAGGGCAAGGCGACCAGATCGCAGGCTGAAAAATAGTGCTGCACCTCGGCAAACGGAATCGAGCGGTCGTGGATAATCAGATTGGGCCGGTCACGCAACTTATCCAAAGCCGCCCGGATGAAAGCCTTGCTCTCCGGCTTGCCAGCCACCATGAACTTGACCGACCCCTGTCCAGCCAGCCGGTCCGCCACATCGAGAAATTCCATGATCCCCTTGCGTTCCCCCAGGAAGCCGAAGAAAAGGACCACAAAATCCTTCTCGGCAATCGTGGGGAAAGCCTTGCGTGCCTCGGACCTCGACAGGCCAAGGGTATTGAAAATGTCGTAAGCGCCATGCGGGACGACGAGACACGGCGTATCGACGCCCAACGCCTTCAAGTCCGACGCAGCACGTTCGGAATGGACGATCAGCCGGTCGAAGCGCCGATAGAACCAGGCATGCAGCCAGCGGCTCCACGGCCTCGGGTAGTGTGGCAGCACGTCGTGGATCGTCAGTGCCGTATGTATTCCGAACAACCCGAACAGGCCGACGATCGTCCCTTCCAGCGCGGGATATTTGAGCCAGGATTGAATCAGCACCACATCCGGCCGGCTGTGCAGGATGTGGCGTACAAACCGGAAAATATCGACGGGATAGTGGCGGGTACGGCGAAACAGCGTGGTCAGCCGGATATTTTTCGTGAATTCCTGCAACTCGTAGTCGGTGGCCGTGATGAACTCGACGTCATGATGCCCGGCCAGTGCCCGTGCCAGCGAGGCCGAGTAATGCGTCAGTCCGGTGTTGCCGGTGAAGCAGACGACACTGATCTTCATCGGCATTCCACCTCGGCACCGGAGACGAGTACCGTACGCCCCGCGTTCACCTTCAGTTCCAGTTGCTCCTGCCCTCTGGCAAGCCTGTTCACGGTAAACGGCAACAGGTATTCGGACCAGGCCGGCCCGCTCAATACCTGGGTAAACAAACCCACATCGGCAAATGGCTGCTGATTGCGGCGCATTCTGACCTGCAAAGGGGTATCGCTGTCAGCGGAGCGCGTCTGGAGATGCACGACACAAGACATTCCGGGCATGAGCGCCAACGGCCGGCTGATCGCGAGGACGACCACCTTGCCGCTGTGCAACTCCATGCACTCATCGACGCCATCGCCACACGCCTTGCGTTGAGCCAGCGTGCCGCTGCCATCGGGTGACCAGGCGTCCCAACTACGCGGGTCAGGGTGAATATTCCTGCGAAGTTGCGCCTTCGTCATCGCCAGAGCCGGAGCGAGCTGCACTTCAAAACTGCCGTCCAGGTCCTGTGAGAATTGGGAGCGCCAACGGTCGAAGGTATAGATTCCGGAAGAACGGGTCTCCGTGCCGGGTGGCTCGGTCCGGTAGGCCACCGTGCGACTGCCGACCGCCACATAGTGATTACGCTTGAAGTCACCATGCCGCACATCGGGGTCGCGCGAGACGATCGCCACGCCCAGGCTGACAGGACCATACGTCAGCGTATTATCCTCGATGCGGTTGCCCGTCAGCGTTGACCCAGCGCGCGTGGGATGCCCGAAGCTGAAGTAGATCTGGTTGCGGCGATTCTGGCTGAGCGAATTGTGTTCGATGCGGAGATTAAAGCCGTTGTGGACATGAATACCGCTGTCGCACTGGCTGACCTCATTGTCCGCGACCACCACACCACTGGACAGGTCATCCAGATAGATTCCCGAGTTGTACGGACGATAGGCATTGTCGGACTCGTCTGCGCGCGTGCCGACGACATGATTGCCCCGTACCTCGCTGACCAGCGGAAAGGGATCGTTGTTGGCCCACGAATAGATCGCGCCGCAGTCGGACAACACCTGGCAGCTGTCCTTCACCGTATTGTTCAGAATCCGCGCATCGCGATGGAAGCGGATGCCGATATAGCCGGAATCCTCGACCGTATTGCCTTCCACCAGCACCCCGGTGGCCTGCTCCATGTTGATTGCCGCCAGACTGTTGGCCGGCGGGTCCATTACACCGCTATGCGCAATCCGGTTGTTCCGAACCGTCAGCCCCTTCGATTGAACCGCCGAGAGGCCATCCTGGCGACTGCGTTCGATCGAGGATTGCACGACACTCACATTTTCGCTCGACACGACCGCCACGCCATCGCGGCCGGAATCGCCCACCACCAGGCCGGACAGTTCGACATGCTTGCTGTTGACGACCCGCACCCCGTCCAGGCGGCTATGCGAAACACGCAGGCCGTCGACGCGGACATGCTCCGCGCCGGCGATATGCAGGCCATAGTCGAAGCGCGCAATTTCCACATTGGGGGCAGCCCCGCCGCCGGGAAGGCGCAACAGCAACTCGCCTGTCTGGCTGTTGAAAACCCATGCGTTGGGATAGGTCAGCATCCAGGGTTTGCCGCTCAAATAGAAGCGGTCTCCCTTGCCTGCCGGGAACCGGGGCGGTCGGTCCAGCACAAACCGCCCATTGGCCGGCTCATCCAGCTGCCGTTTCTCGATCATCCAGTCCACGGTTCGCAAATGGACCGTTGCCTGGGCCAGGTCACGCCTCGGCACCCCATCGGGAATGGCCGAAAAATCCTTGCCGGAACGGTTCATGCCGTCCGCCAGCAGATCGGAATCGCGCGGGTAACGCGCGGGCGCGAGATAGTCGCCATTCAGAAAAACGGCGCCCGGCGTGAAGTCGAGCACGGCCGCCAGATTGCCGTCGGGACGCAGCGTCCAGCCGTTCACCGGGATGGCGGCATCGACCATCGGCGCTGCCGCGCAATTCGTCCCATAGGCCCGCACCACAATGGGCTGTTCCGCGGTTCCGCTGCGGATCAGCGTAAGCGGCTCGTGCCAGACGGTGTCGCAGCGCAGCGCAAGCGTGTCGCCGGGCAACAGCTTTACCACGCTGGCCTTGCGAAGCGTCTTCCACGGGCCGTCGCCGTCCGTAGCCGCTTGCGGGGCTTTGCCGCTCCAGGCGTCATCGCCATGATTGAAATCGACAAAATAGTCCTGCGCGAAAGCAGGCGCGGCACACAGCAGAATGAGTCCGGCCAATATCAAGCCGGCAACGCGACGGCTCATGACTGGATGGGCGTCAGCTCGGGAAAACCCCGTAAGCTGCGGAGCTTGCGCCGCGCACGATACGCCAGCATGCCGGCCCGCAACGCCCACGGCGACGCATGACTCAGCCTGACCCGCAGCCGCTCCTGCCCGGTAAAGTCCGCATCGGCCATGTGCTGCCCGCCGGTGCGGAAGTACACCATGCGGCGCGGCAGATGACGGACCCGGGCGCCGCCGAGGAACACCCGCAGCATCCAGTCGTAATCCGCGTTGATCCGGTAATCCAGGTTGAAATTGCCGAAGCGGTCGAATACCCGCTTACGGGCAAACACCACCTGATGGCACAAATCGCCGTAGATCAGGTTGCGCGCGGTCACGCGGCCATAGCTGCGCAGAAAGGGGCCGTCCGGCGTCAGGTAGACCGCATCGCCATATACCAGATCGAGGCCGGGGTCTGCGGCAAACAGCTGCGCTACATCGGCAATCACCCGCTCATCGACGAAGCGGTCGTCGGCATTGAGAAAATGCAGGATTTCGCCGCGCGCCAGGGCAATACCCTTGTTCATGGCGTCGTAGATGCCCCGGTCCGGCTCGGAAACGACCGAACCGGCAATATCGGCATAGCGTGCGACGATATCCCGGGTGCCGTCATTCGAACCGCCGTCCACCCCCACGCTTTCCAGTGGCCGCCAGGTCTGGGCGCGCACGGAATCCAGGGTCGCGGCCACCGTGTTGGCGGCGTTGTAGCTGACGGTGATGACGCTTACGAAAGGTGGCATACGTAAAATTCAAGCTTGTAGCGCCGCCGGCTTCAGGCTTGCGGCCACATTGACGAGCCGCGCGTCCGGCTGGCTGTTGATGCGCAGGTAGCGCTTTGCAAGCATTTGTTCCACGGGCAGCCGCGACAGTCTTTCCACTTTGCCGCGGTTCCTGATGACCCATGGCCAGACACGCTGCCTGCTGCCTTCCGCCCACTCCCAGAAATCCACCGCGAACAGACCCGGCTGCTCCTCGATCCGCCATTCCCGATCAACCACGAAGCCGGTTCGGCTGACCAGGTCATGGAAGGACGCCATGTCGTATTCACGGGCGAAGAAATTCTTTCCGGAATCGCCCCGCTCATAGACCGGGCCATCCATATAGACCACGTTGGGCCGGTCCTTGCACGGCACGGTCAACAGAAGGCTCCCATCCGGTTTGAGCACGCGGCGGATTTCCGCGAAGGCCGCGTCATCGCCCCCGACTTCCGGATAAACGTGTTCCAGTACGGAAATCGAAATCACCGCATCGAAGGTGTCGGACGGCCAATCAAGCTGGCGCACGTCCGCGAGCCGGTATTCCAGGTTGCGCAGGCCGAGTGTGCCGGCGATGGCGCGAAACGGCGCCATCTCGCTTTCCAGGATGTTGACGTAGCTGAACCGGACGTCGGGATGCCGTGCCGCAAGCTGCAGCGTGAACCACTGCGGCGAGGAGACGTCCAGCACCCGCTGCCCGGGACGCAGGTCGAGCATGCGCAGAATCGCCTCGAATTCGGCCCAGCGCATGTAATCGATCGGCCGCACAGCGGCCCGCGACGCGAGCCTGGCTTCCGTGGAGTCGCGCGCGCCGCTCGCGGTGAAGCGCCGGCCAAGCAGACGAATCTCGCTGGCGCAGGCAGCGGCGTGTTCAAAAGCGGGATTCATCAGTGCAAGGCCTCCTGCCGGTAGATGGATTCGATTTCGCCCAGGTGCGCCCGCACGTCGCCTGCAAAACCCAGGCCTTGCAGCGCAGGCACGGACGCCGCCGAATCCGATAGTGCGGCAACCAGTTCGGCCATGCTGTCGAAAAGTCGCAGTTGCCTAGGAAAACGGGCATAGGCATCGAGTTCGGGTGTTGCGCCCCGCCGCAACGCCAGGACGGGCCGTCCTAGCAAGAGGGCTTCCAGGGTGGTTCCGCCAAACGCCTCCTCCCACAAAGACGGCACCACGACCAGTCTCGCGCCTGCGGCAAGGCGAACGACGTCCTTGTAGGGCGTCCAGCCAAGGAATCGCACGCCGTCGGCCTCATGGCGCTGCCTCAATTCGGCGAGTTGCGGGCCGTCTCCCGCGACCGTAATGCGGGCCTTGAGCCGGGAGCCCGGGTCGAGCGTTTCCAGCAGGGTGCCGACACCCTTGGCTTGGTCGATGCGTCCGACGATGAGAATATCGGAAGCTGTGGCCGTTGCAACGTCATCGCTCAGGGCCGCGGCCATGACAGAGATATCGAGAAAATGAGGGACGATGCGCGCGGTGGTCTCAGATAGAACGCCCAGTGTTCGAACCGCATTCGCCCGCAGAAACTGCGAAACAAAAATGACCTTGTGACGCCGGAAGGCGTTTGCCACCGCACGCCGCCACAGCCGCACGCTCCAGGCGGACAGCGCGCCTTGAAGCAGGTTGGGGCGCGGCGTGGCACACGCCGCGCAGGCGCGCGGATCGGTTGCGCGGCACACCTCGCCGTTATGGAAACGCGTGTAGATCAGGCAGTCGCTGCCCTGGTCGTGCCGCGTCTGGACGAAATTGACGCTGCGCGGAATATAGTTCGCCAGGATGGGTTGGTGACCGTGGTAATGGATCACGTCGTAATCGCGGGCCACGGCGAGGATTGCCCGGGCAAAGCGGCGGGCCTGGTAGGCGTGGCGCCAGTAGTTGAAGAAACCCAGCCGGTCTTCCTTCCAGTTGGCGCCGGTGGGGTCCAGTCCTGCCAGAAACCTCCCCTTGAAGGCGACATCGCCCGGCTTGTCCACAGGGGGATGGACGGTGTTGCCCATCAGGTCCACGGTGTGGCCCGCCTCGATCAGCGCGTTGCCGAGCGTGACGACATGCTTGCCCAGCCCGCCGAGGGTGGCGTGGGGAATGTCCTCGCTGACCAGCAGGATGCGCATGCTCAGCGCCTGGCCAGCCGGGCGAATATGACGGCCCGTTCTTCCGGCCGCAGAATGAAGCGGACGCCCGCCCCGGCCAGGAGCGCCACCATGACCAGTCCGGCCAGGATGCCGCCCAGCACGGTGGGCCACAGCAGATTCTGGATCGTCCAGCCGACGGCGCCGATCCACGACAGCTGCAGCAGCGTCGGAACGATGCTGTGGGTGATGACGGTTCCCAGGGGAACGGATATCGGCTTGCGGTGGACCTGGATCAGAAATGCCGTCGTCATGATCAACGACAGGGCGAAATGCGCGAAGGCGGCGCCGAGTATCCCCATCTTCGAAACGAGGATGAAACTGAGCACGGCTCCCAGCAATCCGCGCGTGACGGCGTATCCGCCGGTGATGTGGGGATGCCCCAGTCCATCGGTCAGCTGGGTGGGCAGGTTGGTCAGCGAATCGAGGAACAGGGATGCGGCCAGCAAGGCCAGAATGACCGCGCTCTGGTCCGCGATGAAGCGCCCCACCCAGAGTTGCAAGGCCGTATGTCCGGTCACGATCAGCAGGATGGACAGGCTGCCGTTCAGATAGACCGTGTAGCGGGTGGCCACGAGGTAGATTTCGTTGAGCTTGCCCTGCTGCTGCGTGGCGGCGAGTGCGCTCGCCATGGGGAACATGACCGAGCCCAGCCGGTTGACCAGGGCGAAGACGCGGCCGATGAGCGTGGCCGGGATGGTGTAATAGGTCAGCGCCCGCATGTTCACCAGCGCACCGATGATGAGCTTGTCGGACTGCTCGCCGGTGATGGTGGCGATGCGCTTCAGGTAGGCAAAGCCGCTGAACCTGAGGACGGAGCCGGCCAGCTCCCTGTCCGGGCGTTGCCAGGCGAACGCGGGGAGCAATCTCCGAACCATACGCCATAGCAGGTAGACGTTTGCGATACTCGCGAGCGTACGGAACAGCACCACCTCGATCAGCCCGCCGCCCGTCAGCACCACGGCCACGGTGAGCAGGGGCACAACCGTACCGAACAGCGCCTCGTAGCGGCCGGAAATATCGTAGCGCCCCAGACCTTGCGGAATGCTTTGCAGATACGACTGGATCTGACTGAAAAAGAACGCGACGGCGGCGATGCGCAACGAGGTCAGCGCCATGGGCTCACGAAAATCCGTGATGACGAACACGTCGTGCACCAGCCAGGGCGCGGCCAGCGCAATGCCGATGCCGCCGAGCAGGCCGATGCCGGCATAGAGGCCGAGGCCCAGGGTCACGACCTGGCAGGTTTTCTCGGGCTGGTCGCTGGCATGGTATTCGGCGAGGAACTTGACCGAGCCTGCGGTGACGTTGATGTCGATCAGGGCGAAATAGCCGACGATGGCCATGATCAGCGTGAGGATGCCGTAGACCGGCGTGTCCAGATGGTGCAGAACAATCGGCAGCGTGAAAATCGTGACCAGCGCGGGAAGCGCGCCGCCGGCGAAGTTGCTGAACGAGTTGCGGAGGATGTCAGCGCGCGTGGCCATTTATTTTTCCGTTGGGTTCAGCCAGGCGGCCCGGGCCAGATAGGGTAAAACAAGAACGAAAGCCATCACCTGCATGGTGCGGTATTCGATGATGGGCGTGCCGAACAGAATGTTGGGCAAGGAGACGGCCAGGCCAGCCAGGCCCAGGGCAGCGAACGCTTTCCATCGCGGGGATTCGATCACACCATGCAGTCGCACGGAGTCGCGTGCCGCCACATAGAGCGCACCGGCGAACGCTACCAGTCCGATCAGCCCGGTTTTCAGCCAGACATGCAGGAAACCACTGTGCATGAAGAAGAACTGGCCGCGGTGGAACGCCACCGAGGCGTCTGATGAGCTTTCATATTCCCCCCAGTTTCCCACGCCAAGCAGGACGTGTTCGCGGATCGTGTCCAGCGCCAGGCGCAATTCAAAAAGCCGCCCGGTATTCGTGGTCAGCTTGCCCGCGGCGGTCGATGCATCGGGAAACAGCGCACCCAGCAGTCCGCCGTGGCTTTCGGGCGCAAAGCGGTATAGCCACACGGAAAAAACACCCACCAGCGCCAGGCTGCCGTATATCCCGACGAGGAAAAGATTGAGCCGCTTGCGATACAGCCACAGGAACGCGATCCCGGCAGCCATGTAGCCGATCCAGGCCGTGCGGCGGAAGGAGAGGATGACGACCAGCGAGGTGAGAAGCAGGAATCCCCACAAGGCCAACTGGGTCCAGGGGCGCTTCCTCATCTCCTCGCGATCGGTCAGCCGGGCGGCTGCCATGAACGCGGCCATGGTGGCGAGGATGGTATCGTTGATGTCGAAGAAGGTCAGCTTGATGTTGAGATCGGCAAAATTGGCGTAGTAGTTAGCCGTGTCGCCCCCCAGAAACACATAGCGGAACAGGCCGAAGCAGTCGCGCAGAAACACGCTCACCATGAACAGAGTCAATAATTCCCTGACGGATTTTTCATCCCGGAATGCACGCAGCAGGACAAACACGAATATGACCGCGTTCATCAGGTACATCGTTCCCGAGTAGTGCAGTGCGTAAAAGATGCTCTTGGTCAGGAACGGCGCGGCAATGAGCTGGCCAAGGAACACCAGTCCGAAGAGCAGCAGGAACTTGCGGACGGCGGCCTCCGGGGGGGAAAGACGATTCCAGAGCGCATAAAAGCCCACCACCCCCGCCAGCCAGAAAACGTACCAGGTGACGAAGGGGAAAAAAAGTTTGCCCGAGCCGCGTCCATAAATCATCCGGCTCGATTCTTCTTCGAGCAGGCCGTATTGCGAGCCTGAAAAGAAAATCAGGATGACCAGATAAGGATAGATGAAATAGCGCACCCACCTGCCCATCAAGGCCGAACTGGCGACCGCCCCGAAGCCCAGAACAAGGGGCACCGAGATCAGGAGCGTCCAGAAAATCGCGGTTTGCAGGCTGTACATGCTTATTCGCGCGGGGGCCGCCGGGTGAAGAAGGACATCATGGGGTGGGTTGCAGGCCGGGTTCCGCTTGCCTACCCGATCGGGCGGCGAACCAGTTTGCGCAGTGTATCGAGCGGGCGGGCCATGTCTTTGGCGTTCTGCATGGCATCGAGCCGACGCGCGATTTCATCCCGGTGATCGTCCAGTTCCTTGTCGAGGCGGGCCGACACCCATTCGTAGAGTTCCAGATCGAGTTCGTTGGCCTTCCTGATGGCGTCGAGGGTGGCCGGATCGAGTGCTTCGTTCTTTTCCCTGGTGATATTCTGGTTCTCGTAATGCGGCGTCCATTGCCAGTCGAGCTTGTGCCCCATCAGCGCCAGCGATTCGTCGAAGCGCTCCAGGACACCGGCAACCGCGAAGTGTTCGGTGATGTGGCGCTTGGCCTGCTCCAGATGCTCGCGGCCGCAGGCGCCCCAGGGAATATCCCGATCGACGCCGCACAGGAGGCGAACCTGCCCGTTGTCGAGTTCTTCCGTGACACGTGAGCCGACATAGGCAGCCAGGTCCATGTTTTCCGCATGCACCCGCTCATAGAGATAGTGCCGCGGGGTCCGCTTGACAAAATAGTAGTGGGAAATGACCCGCTCGACCGGATTGCGAAGCAGGGTAACGTAGGTACTCGGGCCCACCAGATGTTGATGTCCCCCATAAGGAAAGTGTCCCTTCAGCAAACGGATCTTGCCCCTTTCTTTCTGCGGGCGCTCGCCAAATTCCTGGAGATGGCGCTTGGGTTCCTCGACGATCGAATAAAAGGAAGAGCGGGGATAGTGCTTTTCCAGAATGGTGTGCAGCGTCGTCCCGGCTGCCTTGGGAATATGAAGAAAAATGAGATTGCGGTAGTTCATCGATTCTCCCTGTCTACATAGTCGGCGTAGGCCAACTGAAGGCCCCGGAACAGCGAAGTGGAATGCTTCCACCCCATCTGGTTCAGTCTGGTCACATCCATCAGCTTCCTGGGCGTGCCATCCGGTTTGCTCGAGTCGAACACGATGGTGCCGGCGTAGCCCGTGACCTGCTTCACCGTTTCCGCCAGTTCACGAATCGTCAGGTCTTCGCCTACCCCGATGTTCACCAACGGCGGCAGGCCGTCATTGCGGTCCTGACCCAGCAAGAGCGTGAACTGCTCGTCCGGCAGGGCCATCAGGTAGACGCAGGCGTCCGCCATGTCCTCGCTGTACATGAATTCCCGTTTGGGCGCGCCCGTTCCCCATACCGTTACCGTGGGACTTCCTGTTTGCCTGGCTTCGTGGAATTTGCGGATGAGGGCGGGAATGACGTGACTGTTTTCCGGGTGGTAGTTGTCTCCCGGTCCGTACAGGTTGGTCGGCATCACAGCCAGATACTGGGTCTTGTATTGGCGGTTGTAGCTCCAGCACATCTCGATGCCGGCAATCTTGGCCAGGGCGTAGGGGCGGTTGGTCGGCTCCAGCGGGCCGGTGAGCAGGTCCGCTTCTTTCATCGGCTGCGGGGCGAGCTTGGGGTAGATGCAGCTGGAACCCAGGAACAGCAGGCGCTTGACGCCGTTCAGGTAGGCCGCGTGGATGATGTTGGTCTGGATCGCAAGGTTGTCGCGGATGAACTCGGCGGGATAACTGTTGTTGGCGTGGATGCCGCCGACTTTGGCCGCCGCGAGAAACACATAGTCCGGTTTCTCGGTCGCGAAGAAGGCCTCGACAGTGGCCTGGTCGGTGAGGTCGAGTTCGGCGTGGGTACGGGTCAGGAAGTTGCTGTAGCCCTTGGCGCGCAGGGTGCGCATGAGCGCAGTTCCGACCAGGCCACGATGGCCGGCAATGTAGATTTTAGAATTCAGTTTCAAGTTACAAGTCCCAAGTTACAAGTCCCAAGTTACAAGTCCCAAGTTACAAGGGGCAAGTTACAAGGGGAAAGCTTAAAACTTGCGACCTGAAACATGCTACTCATGTTTTTTTGCATCCCGATTGAGGTCACTCAGTTTGTGATCTCAAAATCATTCGGCTCTCCGAAGGCATCATCGATTGCCAGTCATTCCAGCGAGGTGGTCACAACTCGTGACCACCTAGGTCGTACCACAATGCAGAAATTGCAGGTCTAAGCTCTTCCCGTACAACTTGCAACTCACGTCTTTTGTGTTCGTATCGTCTGCATCAACCCGTGGAGCATGCGGGAAATTTCCTCTGCTTCCCTGATCCATGCCATGCCCGCGTCGCGCTCGATGTAGCCTATGTCCATTCCTATGTACAACTGTGTTCTCAACTCACCCGCAGAACCTTTTGCGTAATTCAGGAAATTGGTCGTTTCCTTTGCCGATTCCCGTTCATAGCCTTCTGCAATGTTCGAAGGGATCGATAGCCCAGCCCGCGTGATCTGGTCGCGGCACCCGAAATCCTTGAGGTCTCTAAGCGATTTATAAAGCTCTGCGCTCAACCGGGCAGACCGCTTCCAAACCGCGAGATCCTCAAACCGGGCCACCGCCCCTCCTTGAAACTTGTAACTTGCCCCTTGTAACTGCCTTTATTCGTGGTAATCCATGGCCTTGTAGCCGTGTTTCTTCACCAGCTCATCGCGCTCGGCCGCCTTGAGGTCTTCGCGCACCATTTCGGCGACCAGTTCGTCGAAGCTGATTTTCGGCGTCCAGCCAAGCTTGTTTTTGGCCTTGCTCGGGTCGCCCAGCAGGGTCTCGACTTCGGTGGGGCGGAAGTAGCGGGGATCGACCGCCACGATCGGGCGGTCTCCAGTTGCAAGGGAGGAAGCATCCTGCGGATTACTTGTAACTTGCCCCTTGTGACTTGTACCTTTCACCAGGTAGCCCTTCTCGTCTACCCCCTGCCCTTCCCAGCGGATGTCCATGCCGAGTTCCTTCGCTGCGGCGTTGACGAAGTCGCGCACCGAGTACTGCACGCCGGTGGCGATGACGAAGTCTTCGGGCGTCTCCTGCTGCAGCATCAGCCACTGCATTTCGATGTAGTCCCTGGCGTGGCCCCAGTCGCGTTTGGCGTCCAGGTTGCCGAGGAACAAACAGTCCTGCAGGCCGAGCTTGATCCGGGCGAGGGCGCGGGTGATCTTGCGGGTGACGAAGGTTTCGCCGCGGATGGGGCTTTCGTGGTTGAACAGGATGCCGTTGCAGGCATACATGCCGTAGGCTTCGCGATAGTTGACGGTGATCCAGTAGGCGTAGAGCTTGGCGACGGCGTAGGGGCTCCTCGGGTAGAAGGGGGTGGTCTCCTTCTGCGGGATTTCCTGGACGAGGCCGAAGAGTTCGGAAGTGCTCGCCTGGTAGAAACGGGTTTGCTTTTCGAGGCCTAAGATGCGGATGGCTTCGAGGATACGCAGGGCGCCGAGGGCGTCGGAGTTGGCGGTGTATTCGGGTTCCTCGAAGCTGACGGCCACATGTGACTGGGCGGCGAGGTTGTAGATTTCGTCGGGCTTGACCTGCTGGATGATGCGGATGAGGCTGGAGCTATCAGTGAGGTCGCCGTGATGCAGGATGAACTTGCGATGGGTCTCGTGCGGATCCTGATAGAGGTGGTCGATGCGGTCGGTGTTGAAGAGGGACGTACGGCGCTTGATGCCGTGCACTTCGTAGCCCTTGCCCAGCAGGAATTCGGCGAGGTAGGCGCCGTCCTGGCCGGTGACGCCGGTGATGAGGGCTTTTTTGGTCATGATGTCATCTGTAACAGCTGTTAGGTTGGAGGTTGGGAGAGCCTTGTCAGGTGGCTGGTGCCGGGTGCCCGATAATGCGTTCACGTCCACCCGGAGACATTGCCTTGATGAGGTCGCGTGTGAATGCGTCCTGAGTTTGATACGCCCTGGCATCATCGGTCTCGATGCTCGACACCCTGAACAGAAGCCCGTCGGGAATTTTTCCGGTCAAGCCATATTTCAATTGCAGCAGTTTCCATTTCAATCCATTGACGGCGACTGCATCGCCCACTGTCGTCCAGTAGGTAATCGGTTCAATACGCTCTCCGCGCGTAGCCACCAGTCTCTTGACAGGGATATTGCCCTCGCCGGTAGAAAAACTGTCCGTAGCATTTTTAATGATCTGAAACCCCTGTCCCGGATAACAGACTTCCGGCTTGTGCACGGCCATGCTGTCTGACTGACTGCCGCCATAGGCGATGGTCAGCATGATGCGATCACCATTCGGATTGACATACGTGCGGGCGAGCGTCTGATTGTAAATTTTGTTGATGAGTGCTTGTTGTGCAGGGTCGGCGATCAGCGGAACGATGGTTTCGTCAATCTTCCAGTTGCCGAACGTTTTCGGGATGAGCACTTCCAGGTCGATCGTCGGCTCGCTGTTTGCAAGTTTCTGGGTAGGCTTGAGCGCCAGCGCCATGCCTGCCGCAGCAAACATGCACAGACCGATGACAAGATGTTTGAAGCTGATGAATTTCATCCTGATCTCCTTGAATCAGCCCTGCGCCCGGTCGCGCGGGCGGTCGGGAAAGATGAACCCCAGCACCCAGTCCAGCACGAACAAAAACAGCAAACCAATGATGAACAGCATGATGCCGGCAAAACCATGCAGGAATCCCTGCCCGGCCTCATCGCCCAGATGGTAGGTCACCAGCACCAATACCATGACACGCACCACGTTGGCTACGAACGCGATCGGCAGAATAGCAGCCATGATGATGAGATTGCGCGTCACGCTGGAGCGCTGCATCAGATAGAGATACAGCAAGCCCATGGCCGACAGGCTGAACATCGAATGCAGGCCGGAGCACGCGTCGGCCACCAGCAACTGGTAGGGCCCAACCGTGAGCATGACGCCACTGCGCGCGATGGGATAGCCCGCGGCATACAACACCTGTTCGGCAATGATGGAGATGTATTGCTTGAGCGGGCCGGTAGCGGCATCGACGATGAAACCAGGCAGCGGAATCATGAATACCAGGAAGAGCAGAGCGAACCACAGCGCGCGGGCGGCTTTCGCCCCCAATGTGATGAGCAGCACGCCGAGGATGACCGGAATCTGCGAGCCGATCTCGAATATCAGAATGTCTTGCGAACGGCCCAGCGCATAGACCAACAAGCCAATGACGAGCAGTGTCCAGCCAATTGCCGTCTGACCACGCGTGGGCGGGGTGCCAACGTCGGCCAGGAACAGGGCGCGCTGCTGCCAGATCAGGAACAGGGTGACTATCAACACGATGGGGCCGTGTGCCTGCTCTTCCGAGTTCCAGATTCCGTGCGCCAGCATCCAGTAGGTGGGCACATAAAGAACCAGCAGGCCGAGCAGAACCGGCCACCAGGGTTTCAGGTGGATCAGGACGTCGAATACCGACGCGCGGGGAGCGAGGGTGCTCATGCTTTCAGCCCAGCACGACGGCGCCCACGACCTGCGCGCCGGAGAAGGTGACCTTTTCCTTCAGCTCGGCCAGCGGGCCGATGCGGCTGACGTTGCGGCGGGTGGCGATGAGCATGCCGCCGACGCGCGCTGCGACCAACTGGAAATCCGAGCTGAGCTGCGCCGGCGCGGTGTCGATCAGGATGATGTCGTAGCTGGTTTCCAGCCCGGACAACAGCGCGCCGAACGCCGGCCGCGCCAGCAGTTCGGCCGGGTTGGGCGGCGGCGAACCGGCCGACAGCACGGACAGCGTCTGGAACGGCTTGATGGTGTGCACCTGCAGCGAGGGCACGCGCTCGGCCAGAATGTCGGACAGCCCCATGCCGTTGCCCAGATTGAAGATACCGTGCTGGCGCGGCTGCCGCATGTTGGCATCGATCAGCAAAACCTTACGCCCCATCTGTGCAAACAGCACCGCCAGGTTGGCGGTCAGATAGCTCGCGCCTTCGTCCGCGCGCGCGCTGCTGATCGCCAGCGTCTTGCGGCCATCCTTGAACCAGCGCAGCAGCAGTTCGGACCGCACCGTGCGCAGCGCCTCCGCCTCCCTGCTGTAGGGCGCGGTGGCGGCGGTCAGTTCGGGACTGAGGCTGGCCTCGGCGGCGGGAATGTAGGGGTACTCGAACTGCTGCGACAAGGCCTGCTGGATGTCGGCCTCGGTCACCAGGCCGAGTTTCTGCGCGGCTTCGCCGAAGCGCAGGTTCTGTTCCTGCTGTAACTTGAGGACGCGTTCCATGTCCTGCGGCTTGAGCTTGCCGGCTTCCTGTAGCAGTTTGCCGATATTGCCTTCGGCCCGGATGCTGGTGACCGCCGCTCCGACGCTGCTGTTCTGTTCGCTGGCGCTGGTGAGTGAATTCATGTGAACCTCGGCTTATGCGTGTGGAGATGGCGGTGCGTCAGGCCATGGCGGGGCGATTACGGCGGAACAGGCGGCGCAGCCCTTCCAGACGGTGGCTCTTCTTCGTGACCTCCGCCAACACTGGAATATCCAGCCCTGCGGCGATGTCCAGACCTGAACGCACCCGCCGATCAAGCAGCTCCACAATGAAGCCTGCGCCTGCCCCAAGCGCGCCACCCGCGAAAAGCGAGAGCAGGATGTTGAGTAACACATTGGGCTTGGAGGGCCTGATGGGTGGTACAGCCGGATTGAGCACGGCAATGTCGGTTTGCGTGGATTGCGCCTCCATGCGGCTCTGGCCATAACGTTGCAACGCTGCGTCGTAGATACGCTGCGCATTATCCAGATCGCGGGCCAACAAGGTCGCTTCTTCTCGCTGCTGTTTGAGTGCCAGAACATTGGTCTTCTGCCTGGCGAAGGCCGAGTTTAGTTCGTTATAGCGCTGGCGGGCTGCCCCCGCATAGGCGCCTACGCCACGCGTCGCGGTGTTGAGTTCGTTGGCGAGCCGCTCCTTGTAGCTGTTCACCTCGGCCAGGGTACGCTGGTAGTCGGGATGATTCACTCCTACGCGCTTGGCCAGATCAGCCAGCCTGCCTTCTCCCTGCGACACCTGGGACTTCAGGTTTTGCACCACCGGATTGTTGATCACCTCGGGCATGCTGCCGCTGTCACGGGTGCGTGAGCCGGCATCGAATGCCGCCGATTGTGCGGCGACCATCTGACTGGCCAACTCGGCCATGCGGCGGGTTTCCACATCCAGGCGTTCGTCGGATTCGACGATGCCTTTTTCACGTTGATAGGTGGTGAGCTTTTGCTGCGCATCATCGAGATTCTTGCGCAACCGGGTTATCTGCTGGTCAAACCAGGCAGCGGTTTGCTTGGCCGGTTCCACACGCAGATCGAGACTGGTCTCGATGTAGGCTCTGGCGAAAGCGTTGGCGATGACTGCCGAGAATCGCGGATCGATACCGGTAAACCCGATGGAAATTACGCTGGATTCGCGCGATGGCTCCACGTCCAGTTTTTTCAACAGCAGGTCACCCAGCCATTGATTGACGTTGCCCTTGCCTTCGGTCGCCGCCATGAATTGCTCATGGGTATCGGGGTTATCCGCCAGTTTCAGTTCGCGTACGACCCTTTGCGCGACATTCGCACTCTGAATGATTTCCGCCTGCGTAGCCATGTAGCCAGGAATCAGTTGTGATGGCATCAATTGTCCAGTGAAAGGATCCTTGGTCTGGGAGTCGATGATCAGTGTGGTGGTCGCCGTGTATTCCTTCGGCAGCAGCAGGCTTACCGCCGCCGTGACGGCCACGGTAAACAGCAATACACCGAGGATGATCCACTTGCGCGCATTCAGAATCAGCAGGAATTGGATGGGGTTCATGGCGGCGTCCTTAGAACAGGCTTTCCTTGACGTAGATCACGTCGTCTTTCCTGACCGGGTCGGCCAGCTGGACATCCAGTTCCTGCATCGCGCCTTTATCGTCGCGGCGCAGGATCCTGATGCCGCGCTGGGTGCCGCGCGGGGTGAGGCCGCCGCCCAGGGACAGGGCCTGTACCACGCTCATGTTCTGCTCCAGACGGAAGGCGCCGGGGCGCTGCACTTCGCCGTAGATGTAGAACATCGGCTGACGCGCCACGTTGACGATGTCGCCGTCCTGGATCAGTTCGTTGCTGGCTTCGCCGCCCGGCTTGAACAGGGCGACCATGTCGATGTCGTGGTAGCTGGTCTTGCCGTCGCGCGTGCGCACCAGGGTGACGGTGTCGGCACCGTCGATGATGATGCCGCCCGCCAGGGCCAGCGCATCGGTCACCCGGCTGATTTTCTCCAGCGTGTACTGGCCGGGCCGGTTGACGCGCCCCAGCACCGAGATGTGCTGGCTGCGGTATTGCACCACGTTGAGGGTGACGAAGGGTTTGATGATGAAGCCGCCCGTGCTCAGGCGCTGCGCGATTTCGTTCTCGCCCTGGGCCGGGGTGATGTCCGCCATCCTGACGTCGCCGATCAGCGGAAAGGTGATGGTGCCGGTTTCGCTCACGCGCGCATCGGTGGTGAGATCGGGCTGCCCGTACACGGTGATGTGCAGGACATCGCCCGTGCCCATCCGGTAATCGTTATCCGCGCTCCAGGCGGATGCCGCCAGCAGCAACGCGCACAACATCCCTACACCACGCCACAACCTGATCATTGCTCTCTCCAATTGACGGCAGCCTGGGCGGCCTGCCGCGCTCCTCATTCGATTGTTATCTTTGTGCCCATCCACGCTCTGGTGGATGAGCATACAAACCATATTTGGCTGCCTGCCTGTCGGCAGGTGGTCATTCTAACCGTGTCCATGGTCAGAATGAGCCACCCCGACCCAGCCTGTTTGCCATGCAAAACCCGTACCTGCCAACGTTCGGCGTTCGCCCTCTAGAAATCGGCCCTCACGTTGGCAAACAGCATGTGAAACTGGTAATCCTCGACAGAGATGTTGGAATCCCGCCGCCCCGCGCTGACGCCGACGTCCACCGACACAGCTTCAATCGGCATGTAGCTGATCGAGAGCGATTCGCTGAGGGTATCGTCGTTGCGCTGCAGTTGTGTGGTGCCCGGGTCGCCTTTGAAATCGCGGTTCTCGAACGTCGCGCCGGCATTCAGACGCCATTTTTCGCGTATCAGCCATACGCCGTTCACGCTCGCGCCTTTTTTCAGTACCGAACTGGCATTGATGTCCTGCGCGCCGCCCAGTTCCTGATAGGCCGATACGCTCAGCAAGGTTTTACCGGTGGCATACCAGTCTGCCGAGATCCGCCCTGCGAAGCCGTTGAAATCGGGGCGTGGCTTGAGTTGCGTAATGGCGCTGCCGAAATGACCACGCAAGCCATTCTCGTATTGACGATCCACCCACCCGGCCTGGCCTCGCAGCTTCAGCTTGGCCGACACGCTCCAGTCGCCCAGCAGGTTGTATTCGGTCTGCCTGTAGCTGTTGTCCGCCACCTCGACAATAAAGGGGAAAGGCGGGCAAATGAAGAGCGAACACGTCACAGCCAGCACTTGCGGATTGGTGTATTCGGCATCGATCCTGCGCACCTGCGCGCGCAGGCTGCTGCCCTTGGGTGTGAGATAGCTCAACATCACATCCTGCGTCCGTTGCTGGACATCCTGTGAAGCCAATGACGGCGCGCTGTTGGCGTAGTCTGCCGACTCGATGCCGCCGCCTATCCGCCAGCGTGGGTGAAACTCCCACTCGGCGCGGCCGAAACGACGTTTGCGCGTCACCTGGTTATTGACCAGGCCCACGCTGTCGAAATTGCTCTGGCTGAGCGATTCGGCCGCCCCGGCATTGCCGCTCAGTCGGTTGCCCAAACGCCAGTTCCAGGTGGCTTGATAGTCGCTGCCATCCGAATCGAACATCGAGTTGCGGTTGTAGCGCACCCGGGTTTTGGTTGCGTTGGCGACGATTTGCTGGCGACCGGGCTTCCAGTCCACGTTCAGTCCGGCGCTCAGTACGCTGTACCGGTCGCTACGCGGGATGCCCGGACTTTCGTTGTCGGCGAGCCGGAAAAGATTGCTGTCGGAAAACATCCCGTAGGACACGAACGGACGAAAGGTATCGCCTTCATGCGCCTGTGCAGGCAGGCTGAGAAAGACCCCCAGCGCCAGTCCCACCCACGGCAGCGCAGACCTCACCAGAAACTCCAGCGACCCGTGGCCACCACATACGCTCCCAGCGCGCCATTGGTGACGCCGTGCGCAATGATCGGCGCCCACAGGTTGCGGGTACGGATATACAGCCAGCCGTACGCCAGTCCGGCAACCAAGCCGGCCAGCCACTGCAGGTGTTCGACGGCGAACAGCGCACTGGCAACCAGCAGCGCCTTGAAGCCGATCCGCGCCGGGTCGAGTGTCAGAAAATCGGTCTGCTGCACCCAGCGCTGCAGGAACGAGCGCCAGAACAGTTCTTCCATGATCGGCACCACCAGCGCCGCGCCGGCGATGCGGAATGCCACCAGCAGCCAGTCGATGCGGCCGGTTTCATCCGTGGGATTGTAACCCTCGCCCGCTTCACCCATCAGCATCCAGGCGGCGTCGAGCTTGATCCACAGCACCAGCACCAGCAGGCCGACCGCCAGCGACAGCAGCAGATGCTTCAAGGGCAGACCATACGATTTGAGCTCGGTGTAATAGCGCCACAGCGCCATCAGTGCCAGCGCGACCAGGCCGACTTTCACCGGATACAGCCAGCGCACGTCGAAGCCAGGCGCCCAGCCGGGCAGCAGGCCTTCCAGCGCAAGCAAGGCGATGTACAGCCCGAATGGCAGGCTGCGAACGAAGATGGGGGACATGGGGAGCAGGTTCAAGTTACAAGTTGCAAGTCACAAGGGCGGGCGGGTAGCTTTCCCGCGCGCGCTCCTGCATCCTGCAACTTGAATCTTGTAACGGTTGCTACTTCAGCCCGGATACGCCCTTGCTGATCGCGTCGGCGTCGGCAGCGGGCGCGGCAGGCGCCGCAGCCGGCTCGGCGGCCGATCCGGCAGTCGCCGCAGCAGCCGGCTCCTTGCCCGCATCGGCAAACTCGCCCATGTATTCGATCTTGGCTTCCGCCTTCACCTTGTCGAGTTCGGCCTTGGCCGCCTTCTGGCGCGTCTCGTTCTGCAGCAGGCGCGCGATGGCCGGTTTGGCCTGCTCCAGCGTCACCGGCTGAACCTGCGAATCCGCCAACACAATCACCAGCAGACCATCAGGCGTCTTCACGACCATCGCCTGGCCATCCGGCATTTCAGCCAGTCTGGGCAGGAGCGCCTGCGGCAGTTGCTCGGCAGGCTTCACCTCCTGTGACGCCTTGGCCGGGTATTTCTCAGCTTTCAGCCACTCGGCAAAATCATTCAGCGTCCTGGAATCCGTCAACTGTTTGCGAATCGCCTCCTGCTTTTCTTCTGGCGCCTTGATCGCGAGCTCCTGCAGGCGATAAATCTTGCGCTTGGTGAACAACTCCGGATGCTTGTTGAAGTAATCCGACACCTCGGCATCGGTCGGCTCCGCCGGTGCGCCCAGCTTGCGGGTCATATAGACTTCGGCCATGATCTGGCGGCGCGCCGCATCCAGCGCCTGCACCACGACCGGGTCGCGATCCAGCTTTTCCGACTGCGCCTTCTGCGCCAGCACTTCCTGATCGACCAGGTTACGGATCACCTGCAGCGAAGCCGCCTTGGACTGCTCCTTGTCGAGATTGGGAATACGCTGCAGCGCGTAGTTCACTTGCGACACCGTCAGTTCAGTGCCGTTGACCTTGGCCGCCACCTGGGTGGGCTTGCTCTCCTCCGCCGTCCCGCCCTTTTTGTCGCCGCAACCCGCCATCAGCGCAACGATCAGCAACGGGAGATACAGCTTCTTCAAACCATGCATGTTGGTCTTCCTCTTTGTCCGGATTATTGGAAATTATGTGGTACGAATGTTACAGCAACGCGTTGCCGGATGGCATAAGCCAACCACACTCAAGGCATTAAAAACGCCAAAAATTTGAATGCACCGTTCGCTGTGATCAACTTTACGGGAGGACTTTCACCTCCAAGATGCGCCCGGCCGCACAAAAAAAGCCGGGGATCCCCGGCTATAAATCCATCCTGGAAGATTTCAGTTAAAACTTTAGAACTTAAGCGCCAGGCCAGCGGACAAGAAATCGATGTTCGATCCACCGAGGTCATATCGTTCGTATTCGCCGCGCACCAGCACATTTTCTAGCAGTGCATAACTTACACCAACGCCGTAATACGGATCAACGCCACGCTCAAGCGTCGACGTTCGTGTAAAGTCACCGTTTGAGTCATGAACGAACGTATTGATGGCTTTTTTCCAGTTGTTCGCACCGAGCTTGGCGAACAGAGAGAAATCCTTTGTCAAGGGCAGCGAGCCAATCGCCGCAAGCGCCCATGTATTGCTTTTTTCGGTTTGATAGGCGGATATCTGCGGCGGGACAGTTACAGAAGCAGTAACTGTTCCGTTAGCAGTGAAGTTGTTGAACTGCGCATAACCGCCTTCAATCGCGAAGTATTTATTGAACTGATAGCCGCCATAGACCTTGGCTCCCAAATCTGAATTATCCGATCTGGTTTGCGTCGCGCTCACACCCTGAGTCGCCAGCGAAGAGGCAAATCTCGATGCACTCCAGTCCCGGCCGTAATCTGCGCCTAACCCAAACCCAAAATACCAACCGGCAAAACTGATCGGATCCATGGGATCGTCACCATAATTCGTTTTCCCCGGATCAAGCACCCACCCCAAACTCAGAGCAAACAACTGCTGCTCCATTCCAATATCCACCGCACCCACGACGTTCTGTCTTAGGTTAGGCGAATGCTGGCTCGCACGTGGGGCCCGCATATAAGTTCCGGTAATTTCAAGCTCATCCGTTGCCTTATAGGTAAAACCAAGCGTGTAATGTTTATCAGTCGTAACCGGAAACAAGGTGTTGAATGTCAATTGATCGTCGAGAATGGGCGACTTTCCGTAATTGTAACCCGCGCGAACTTGGAGCCTCTCGTTCATGCCCCAGTTCACCCCAAACTTATAGATGGTTTGATCTTTCCAGCCAAATCCCATGCCTTGATCATTGCCTGTTGAATAGATTGCCCCACCGGGAGCCATAGAAGGGATACCGTTGATGGCATTAATTTGCGTTGGGCCCGGATAAGGTACTGGAGAAGCGGGAGATGAAGCAGGTCCCCTGTTACCCAAGGCTGCAATGGACGACCACTCGATCCGGCTGACATCAAGGGCGAAAACTAGATTCTTCCTGGGTTTGAAGGAAAGCCCCATACCGTAGTTTGCAGGAATATCAAAATCTCCTTGTTCCGCAAACAGTCCACGATACTTATCGAACTTGGTCATATAGGTTCTTGTCGTGTAAGACAAGCCAACCGAGAGTTTGTCGTCCACGAAATTACCCAGCCATCCCAGCTTTAACCCAGCCCCATAGCTATAGTCGTAGCCTTGATCAGTCAGATGGTCAGGATCTGCCGTAATTGGCTTCTTAAAATTCGCGCTGAAATCCACAAACGACTTCAGTCCATACATTCGAAAGCGCTGCACAGCCAAATCAAGCGCAACACCTACAGCATGATTCTGGTTGATCTTATAACCTACCGTGATGGGCACCAACAACTGCGTCAACTCCCCGCCAAGCGTCTTGCCCTCCCCGGGTGATTCAGGAGTTACACCTACGTAATTGAAGAAGTTCTGTGGGTACACCGTGCTACCCCCACCGTTTGGCACAAACGCCATACCAGCGTGCAGGCTTTCAGTCAGGTTCATGGTCATGCCCATTTCAGGCATTAGAAACCACTCCCTATTGCTAGTCGAACTGCCATCGAAGCCAAAACCAGGGTTACAGTTGAAGTATCTACAATTTGGCGGGCTCACATCGAACGTCGCAGCAGAGTCTCCTACTTTCGCGTACCGCTTAGCGTGCATGACGCCCATGCCCATATCCGCACGCATACCGGTATTTACGATATTGGCTGGGTTGGCCGCTATGGACAGCGAGTCGACGCCATATGCAATGCCTACCCCACCCATTCCCATGGATCTGAAGCCATAGCCCGGCATAAAGTAGCCGTTAGTAGCCAATGCTACTGGCGCATTCGCCAGCACCAAAGCAGCGGCCAGCGCCCTAAGCGCAAATTGGTTCTTTTTCATCTAGAGACCCCTCCGTAGCCAACCTTGTACGCAGCCAGCTTTTTATAAACAATTATAATGAGATAGTGAATTTACTTAATCATCGATCTGCGTCTCAAAAGCCAAGTTAATCAACGCTCCTTTCCAAATAATTTCAAGCCTATATTCATTCATAAACACATTTTTTAGTTTACCCCCAGAGCAACTAAATCCGCCTCGGTGGGAAATTCACGGGCGTTACGTTGCTCATTCCCGATAACCAAAATAATCGATAAAAGGCCGAAGCACCGGCAGAACAGGCTCGAACTGCTTGGCATAACGCTTCCACCGGTATTTGGCGTCTTGGTATATAGGGCGAGTTACCTGATGGTAGCTGGGTGTCCTGATCGTTCCACGCTTGACTGCGTGCTCGGTGTGACCACGTACACTGTCATCCCACCCCACCCCCAGAAACTCAAGCAGAGCACGTGTTTCTTTTTCAAAGTCGGAGACCAGATCTTCATAGCGTATCTGATGATAATCAAGGGGCAGCAAGCGAGTCGCCATCTGCCACAACTGCATTACTTCGCTATATACCCTTGCTGCGTTATCAAGGCTGACGAACCCCGCGTTTGACTCGTTCATGACAAAATTTTGCATGAAACAGCTTAAGCACACGTCACAGGGATGGCGGATGGCCAAAATGAATTTGGCTTGTGGAAAAACACGCCAGATTACATGGGCATTGATCGTATTCAAGGGCATCTTGTCCACCAGCAGACTGCCGGGCTGAAGTTTGACGTGGCGAGCCACTTCATTGAAGTAGACTTCCCTAAGCCGAGATACTTGGTCATCAGACAGTTCAGCCAGAGCGCTCTCACGGCCTTGGGCCATTTCCTCAAACGCTCCAACCAGCGCAAAAACCGTAGGCTTCTCTTCCATGCTTTGCAAACCAGGATGGCTATCCAATATTTGCTCCAATAATGTTGTGCCAGAACGCTGGAAGCCCAGAAGGAAGACAGGGTCTGCGGGGTTTGTCGCTATTGGTTGTGCTGGCTGAAGAGAGCACAGGTCCGGCACCAGATATGCATGCATCTTGTCAACACGATCCAGAAATTTGGTTTGATCGCCATAGGACCCGGCAACCTGGGCAACAAGCCTATTTCCTTCAATAAAATGAAAATAAGCACGTTCCGGGTCACCTGCCTTGTCGTACATTTGCCCAAGCAAGAAATGGATATCCCCTACGACACCCAGACCAGGATTCTTTTCCAATGCTCCTTCAAGCAAGGCGATTGCCTCATCCGCTTTGTTTTCACGACGCGCCAACCTGGCCGCCACCAATAATAATGCGGGATCATCAGGCACGTGCGGCAACATGCTACTAACCAATTCCGCCGCCTCTTCAAGTCTGTTCGTTTTTTCCAGCAGCGACGCCACGTTAACTTGCACATCCAAGGATTCAGGGTCCAATTCCATGGCCCGTTGATATTTTTCCAGCGCCTCGGCAAACCGCCCCTCTCGCTCCAGGATCTGCCCAAGATTACAGTGGATCTGTGGGGCGTCCGGTCTCAAAGATAGAGCTTTTTTCAACAGGCCCGCAGCCTCCTGAACTTCGCCCAGCGCAGTCAACACCGCGCCCAGGTTACATAAGGCCTCGACATAGTTCGGTTGCAACTTGATGGCTTGACGATAGCTTGCTGCCGCTTCTCCCATGCCCCCCACTTCACGCAATGCATTGGCAAGAAAATAGTGCGATTCCGCATAATTGGGAGCCAATCCAATCGCCTTGCGGTAGCAGGCAAGCGATTCGTCCATACGGCCTTGGCACTGGAGCGCAGAGCCCATGACGTGGTAGCCCCACGCATAATCCGGCCTGTATTGCAAAGCACGGTGACAACAGGTCTCCGAGTCACTGAATTGCCCCAACTTTCGATGAATGAGTCCCCGCATTACCCACGACTCGACATCGGTTGGCGCGGCTTGGCATACTGCCGCAAACAAAGCATCCGCTTCACGCAACTTGTTATTGTTGAGCAATTCGATTGCCTTGTTCTTTTTGGAACGGATCAGAACATTGGGTTTTGCCATACTAAATCGTCAATGAATTTAGACGTATCGTCAGATTTATGTATGTTGCCAACTAGCGGCGAATCACCTTGTGCAACATCATCTTTTCCTGCACAAAGACCAATTTACACAATTGAAGCACAGTCAAACCGGCCATGGCCAAATCTCTATTGCAACTCCTAACCAGTGCAAGACCGGGCAGAATTAATCTTTCTGCGATAAAAAAGCCGCACAGACTTTCTGTGCGGCAAATTTTCTAACTTGCAGGGTAAGCAACCAAGCCGGAAGGCCCTCCACCCACCCCATCCATTATCAACGCTCAGACCAACTTGCGGCGACGGACGGCAAACCCGACCAAACCCAATCCTGCCAGCATCATGCCGTAAGTAGACGCCTCTGGAACGGGTGCAGCTTGGACAGTACCTTGCAGGTGAAGGGCATACTGCACGCCACCGAAGCCGGACACATCACCCACAGGCACGGTCGCATGGTAGTCCAGTGTGTAGGTGCTGCCATAGTTGCCGTCCCAGCTAAAGTTGGCCAGGCCACTGGTGTAACCAGTGCCCCACGCGCCGGAACCCATGGGAATAGTAGGAATACCGTTCCAGGTCACCGTCCAGCCCGACATATTCAAGCCAGTCGCCGTGCCGCCCGTAACTGCAGAAGTCAGATAGTCAGTACCCGGATTGCCGAAGAATAACCAGGTCGAGGTGATATCACCAGGCGTGGTGCTCGCTTTGCCAATGGTCAAGCCGGTGGTGCCTTGCGCCAAGGCAACACGCTCAGGCTTGGCAATGACCCCGTTTTTGTTGGAGTCCATACCAAAATAAGAGCCGGTACCCAGTACAACGTATCCGCTGCCGTCAACAGTGGAGGCTTGGATGGTCAGGACATCGCCGTTGTTCAGAGTTGCAGCACTTGCGCTCATGGCACCCGCGATGCCAACGCTGCCAATTGCCAGTGCAAATAAAGTTTTCGTGAATTTCATCTTATAAATCTCCTCATTCATGTAGGTAAGTATCGATCGAACTACAACTACATTCCTCCTGCCACACGGTGTAACACTCTTTCACCGAATCGTTCCCTAGCGGCGACTCTCACATAGCAATGCCCATTCCAGTTTGCTGTTGCGGTTATTAATAAACTTAACAATCAATTATTTAAGGTTTGAATTTAGTTATTTTTTGTATGTATGTTGGTAGGTTATAACCATACATGTAAAAAATTCCGACAAATTATTCTGATAATGAATGAAACAACACACTAAACACGACATAAAAAATCCATATTCAATATAAAAACTAAATTATTTTATTTTTAATATCAAATAATTAACATATATATAGCGATTAATTTGAAAGTGTAAAATTTATCGACAAACATGTATCGGACATACTTCTGATGCTTGAATAAAATACATTCGCCTGCCTTCCGCGCAGTACGGGCAAGGCGTTAACCGGCCCACAACTCGGTGCTTACTGGCGCTACCGCATCGGGGACTATCGGATCACCTGCGATATTCAGGACGTCGTGCTTTGCGTTCTGGTAATCGAAGTGGGTAATCGGCGAGATGTGTACCGGTAGAGCCGGCGGACCGGCGAGGTGGCACCGCATGGTGCCCTTGATGAGCTTGCGATACTGCTCGTTAGTGGGAACAGTGTGAGGGCGCGGGCCGACGACACGCTTGCGTTTCGAGGAAACGCGTTGCGCCAACGCTCGCCTGCCTCATCTCGATGCAGCCGCCTTATAGACAGCGTTGCGCTCGCGTTTGCCAACCGCAACCACGGTAACGATCAATTGCGTATCCACCACGTCGTAGACCAGGCGGTAGCCCATGCTTCTCAGCTTGATTTTGTATCGGTTTTTCTGGCCTGAAAGTTTTGAGCCGGGAACATGCGGATGATGCAGACATTCAGTCAGTTTCTTTTTGAATTGCTCGCGCACAGGCTTGTCGAGCTTGCCCCATTCGTCAAGTGCAGCGGGATGAAACAACAGCTCATAGGTCATCCAGCAGGACTTTCACGGGGAGCTTGCCATCGGACATGCGCGCTTCGGCCAGGGCATTCAGTTCGATGTCCTCCAGCTTGTCCATGAGCGCTTCGTAAACCTTGACCGGGACGCAATAGAAGGCGGGCTCATTGCGGTTCAGAATGACGACAGGAAACCCTTCGCCCGCCGCAACCGTTCCCATCGGATTTCTTTTGAGTTCGGATACGCTGGCGGTGACTTCCGCCAGGACAATGTTCGCCATTTGAAACCTCCTGTCCGCCAGAATGCACGGGCACTCTTATAAAACCATTAAAAGCACCCTTAACAAAGCCATTAAAGTTCATTCACTTGCTTCTGTCAATACGCGTTCTGGTCGCGCCAGACGACGGCGAGCGTCTTGCCGATGATCATGAGGTCAAATACCAGCGACCCGTTGCGCATGTAGTCGATGTCGTACTGGACGCGGGCGCGCATCTTGTCGAGGGTTTCGGTTTCGCCGCGCAGGCCGTTGACCTGGGCCCAGCCGGTGATGCCGGGCTCGACCTTGTGACGCAGCATGGTGCCCTTATGGAGGGCCCGAACAAGTCCCCTTCGACTTCGCTCAGGACAGGCTTCGACCAGCTCAGGCTGCGTCGTGAGCCTGTCGAACGGACGAAGGCAAGTTGTTGATTCCGTTCGTGGTGAGCCCTTCGACGTTGCTCAGGACAGGCTTGTCGAAGGGCACTCCCTGGAAATACAAGGGCTTCGACAGGCTCAGCCCGAACGGCTACGAATAAATCAGTGCTTCCCAAACGGAGACAGACTCGATATATCGCCCTCTGTGCTTGGCAAAGGCAATGCGCCACTTCGCTTTCAGCCGGACACTGCCGGCCATTCCATGAAAGCCCACCTGGGGATTGGTGATTAGACTTTATAAAGACCGCAGATCGATCAGCCCGAACATCAGAGCGGCCCCGCCAAGGACGTTCGGACCCGCTAATGGCCCGGATGGGCTTTATATCCTTGCGATCGAAGCTGGCAACAGACGGGATATCTATCCATAGGCGAAGCAAGTTTCAGGTGGCGCGTCGACCCCGCAAGAAAAAAGACAAGGCGTTTGATATCGCGAGCGATCAGGTGCAGCCAATGATGGTTCGTGCAGGCGGCGCCCACCCTACCCCTTGAATCTTGCTGCAATTCTCTTCATGCAAGCCAGTTTTCCACCCCCAACCCTTCGACGCGGGAAAATTCCCGCACCTTGTCGGTGACCAGAATCATGCCGAGCGCGCGAGCGTGGGCTGCAATCAGAAGGTCATTCGGGCCGATCGGTGTGCCGGCACGTTCAAGGGCATTTCGGATTTCAGCATAATGCTCGTCCACCGGATGCTCCAGCGGCAAGATCTCAATGCTGTCCAGCACCTGGTTCATGTTCTCAGTCAACCGTGGCGAGCCGCTTTTGACCAGGCCAAAACGGATTTCACAGGCAACAACGAGGCTGGTGGCGATGGATTCAACACCCTGCTCGGTGATGCGTTGCGTCACCGGCCCGGCTGGCCTCTTTGCGAGGTCGAACAGGATGTTGGTATCCAGCAGATAGCGGCGATTCATGTTCACAGCCTGATGTCGTCAAGCGGCAACAGGCCGTTATCCACATCAGGAAAAGCGTCATTCACCGGCTTCAGCTTAGCGAGTATGCCGAGCAGATTGCGTGTTTTCACTGGTTCCAGAATCAACCGATCGCCCTCTTTGTGAATGATGACTTCATCTCCCGGCAATTCGAATTCACGTGGAATACGCAGGGCCTGATTGCGCCCGTTACGGAACAGTCGAGCAAGTCGTTGGGATTGCATGGAATTCCTTTGAATCACATATATGCCAAAGCATTTGCCAAGACGGTACTTTAGCCAAGCCTGCGCAAAACCAGGGTCGAATTGATATTCGACCCTCTCCATGACTGCAGTGGGTGTCACGATCAATACGCGTTCTGGTCACGCCAGACGACCGCAAGCGTCTTGCCGATGATCATGAGGTCGAACCCCAGCGACCAGTTGCGCATGTAGTCGATGTCGTACTGGACGCGGGCGCGCATCTTGTCGAGGGTTTCGGTTTCGCCGCGCAGGCCGTTGACCTGGGCCCAGCCGGTGATGCCGGGCTTGACCTTGTGGCGCAGCATGTAGCCCTTGATGAGCTTGCGGTACTGCTCGTTGTGGGCGACGGCATGGGGACGCGGGCCGACGACGCTCATGCGGCCCTGCAGGACGTTGATGAACTGCGGCAGCTCATCCAGGGACGTCCGGCGGATGAAGGATCCGAAGCGGGTGATGCGGGGGTCGCTGCGGCCGGCCTGCTTGATGGTGTCGCCATCGTCGCAGACACGCATGGAGCGGAATTTGTAGACGAGAATTTCCTGGCCGTCGAGGCCGTAGCGGCGCTGCTTGAAGATGATGGGGCCCGGCGACGACAGTTTGACCCCGATGGCCAGGATAAGCAGGATAGGCCAGATCATCAGCAGGATCAGGCTGGCGATGGCGACGTCGCTGATGCGCTTGCCGATGCCGCTGACGCCCAGCGTGGGCGATTCGGTGAGCGCCACCACGGGCATGCCGTGGATGTGGTCGACCCGCGCCTGGATCAGGTCGGACACGAAAATGTCCGGCACGAAATAGACCGACGCGGTGGTGTCGCGCAGGGCGTCGAGCAGGTTCAGCGTGCGCGGCTGCGAAGCCATCGGCAGGGTGATGTAGACCAGGTCGATGCCATGGCGGTTGACGTGGTCGGGAATGTCGGCCAGTCGTCCAAGCAGTTTGGCCGGGTCGTTCAGTTCGGTGCGTTCGATGGCACGGTCGTCGAAAAAACCGGCCACATCGACCCCCAGCGCACGGTCATTGACGAAGCGGCCGCGCAGTTCGGTCCCCAGGTGCCCGGCGCCCACGATGAGGGCGCGGCGGCGGCCGCCTTCCAGCAGCAGCAGGCGCGGCAGGATCTTGCGCACGACGCGGTGCGCCACCCACATGGCGATGGGAGTGACCAGCATCCACACCATCACGAGGTCAGGCGGAAACCAGTTGAGATAGCCGGTAGAGTAGCCGAACAGCAGGATCAGGCCGGACAGGAAGAACCACGACATGACGACTTCATTCCAGAAGGCGCGCAGCGTCACTTCGGGCCATTTCCCGGGAAAGGTCAGCGTGAAGACGATCAGGGCCAGGATGGGGTACGGCCCGTTGAAGGTTTCGCCGAAATAGAGCGTGCAGCCGATCAGCACCAGCACGGCCACGAAGGGGTCGAGCAGAATCTTGGTCAACGAGACGACGGACAGCTGTTGCCGGAACAGCCACTGGTTATGGTTTGTCATGACTCCAAATGCTTCGCGTCGATGCGTGTTTCCGGATGACGGTCAGGTGTGCATTAGTCGGCTGGTCTGCCGGTTCTGGCCGGGCAGGCTGCTTGATCCAACAAAGTAACGGGCCAATATTGTCGGAACTTGAAACTGCCCGGTTCATTCGCGCCATATGTCACGATATTGCCCGCGCGTAAAGAATCTTCAATGAAAACAGCTTCCTTACGGAAGCCGCGAGTCAGAAGCCACGCAGCAATTCCTCCTCCAATATCACGCTCCTGGACCATTTCATCGTATGCATGAAATGGAATGGGGGCACATTTCTTTATTGTTCATTGTGCCCTCAGCCGTTTACGCAAAACACGTACCATGGCCATGAAAGCTTCGTACCATACTGTTTACCCGATGTTTTTTATACAGAACCCACCGTTCATTCATTCATTTGATTTAAAGTGTAAAGAAAACCGACAGTCACGACATGCCCGATTTCGTACAGATGAAATAGCCAGACGGGATTTGATCTGCCTACCGCTGGCCTTCGTATGAAAAAACGGCCTCGCGAGGGAGGCCGGGTGGCACAAAAGAACCCAGCACTCAGATCGCGACACGGCCTTTGCGCCACCCCATGAAGCCGATCAGCGCCAAACCGGCAATGAACAAGGCATACGCCTGCGGTTCCGGTACGGGCGCCGTCACGATGGTCACACCGGCAAATTTCTTCTCGATGAAGGCCGCGCCACCGACTGACAGGCTGTTGGCCAGCAGGATGTTCTCGATGGTGACGTTGACGCCGCTGACGATGCCACCCGTTCCGCCCCATCCGGCCGGAATCGCGACGTTTGCGTGCGAGGTCCAGTCGGTGGTTTCGAAATCCGCCAGGCTGGTCATGTCGGTCAGCGGAAGCGACGACTTGATTTTGCTGCTGGCGGCGGGCGTCAAGGGTGACGCCAGATCGCGCACATAGAGTTTGCCGCCGACGGCCACGCTGGAGCCGGCGCCGATGTTGTAGTAGTCGCCGTCTTCCGTCAGGTTGACCGCCGACACCAGATAGCCGGGATTGGCATTGACCATGATATTGAAGGTCTGGCTGGCCGAGGCAAACCCGGTGCCGTTGAAAGACTGGGCCTTATAGGTGGTGGGGGTGAAGAACAGCGCATCCCCCGTCACCGCGGGAACGCCGAACAACCCGCTGAGCGCGCTGTCGAAAGTGAAGCTGACCGTGGTGCCCACTACGGTCACGGGGACGGCCTGCACAGGCCCGCTCAGCATGACGGCCGACAATGCCAGTGCGGCTGCGGTGTGTTTAAAGAATTTCATGATGTTTCCTCCAATTTGATTTCAACATTGCGGTGCGTTTCTCCATCGCCATCAGCCCGAACTGAAACCATGCGCTTTTTTATGTACGTGTCGGGTAGATTCATCAAGGGTATCCGTACCGTGTTTGAGCTTCCCTGATTGCCGGACTGGCCGACCTGAGCAGTGGCCAGAAAACCGCAAAAAAACATTCGCTTGGCCGGAACGAACAAAGCAATATGCATACCCATCGATCATCCGGTGACCGCTCGCCCTTGTTTGTATGTCGCTTTTCATGAGAATTGCGGGCGCGTCCGCAACGGCACACATCCATTGTAAAAAACCCCGACAAGACAGTTTGCCGAAGGATAGGGCTGATCAGTCTATGTGTGACTTCCAGGACATGCGCCTGCGGAAGCACTGTTGCCGGGTCCACTTGCGTGCATCGAGACACGTTTCCGCATGCCCGAAAACGCCGCCAACCGTCCACGCCCACCTTCCCGTGAAACGTGCCGGCGTGCCGCCGTGCTATGCTGAGCGCCATTTCGGAGGGACGGCGTGTTCAAGATTCTGCTGCTGATTGCGATCGGTTTTGTCGTGCTGGCCTTGTTCCGCGCCTATCAGCGCTCGCTTGGTCCGCCGCGCGCGCATACACAGGAACACACCGTCGAAGACATGGTGAAATGTGCGCATTGCGGCGTGAACCTGCCGCGCAGTGAGGCCATTTATTCCGGCGGCCACTTCTTCTGCACTCCCGAACACCAGCAACTCGGCAAGAAATGAACGCCGCGGCAACGTCGATGCCGCGCCCGGCCACGCCAGGCTATTTCGCTTCCCATTGGCGCAGCCTCGATTACTTCAACCTGTATCGCCTGACGCTGGCCACCGCGCTGGTGTTCAGCGGGCTGCTGTTCGACGCGTCCGATCTGTTCCGGGAGGGCACAAGCGGACGTTTCCAGAGCTATACCTTTGCCTATCTGATGGTCGCGGCCCTGTTCGTGCTGGGCATCCGCGCCCGCTGGCCGGGCTTCCAGATCCAGCTCACCGCGCACATCACGGCCGATATCGTGCTGTTCGTGCTGATGATGTCGACCAGCGAGCAGCTGGCGGGCGGGCTGGGTCTGCTGCTGGCAATTTCCATCGCTTCCGGCGGGCTGGCCGGAAGCGGCCGTCTGACCCTGCTGTATGCCGCCATGGCATCGATCGCCGTTCTGCTGCAACACGGCTTCAGCATTCTGGGCGGCAGCCAGGGGCTGGACAGTTTTTTCCAGGTCGGTCTGTTATGTGCAGGGTATTTCGCCATCGGCCTGCTGGCGCATGCCCTGACCCTGCGCGCGCTGCGTTCGGAAAGACTGGCCCAGCTGCAGGCGGACGAACTGTCCCTGCTGAACCGCATCAATGCCCTGGCCATCAAAAACTCGCCCGACGGGCTGCTGGCCATACGCGGCGACGGCGTCGTGCGACACGCCAGCCCCCGCGCACTGGCGCTGCTGGGGATTCCGGCCGCGGTCATACCGGGCATCACCCGCCTGGAAGACTGTTCGCCCGAACTGGCGCGCGCGTCGCAGCTGATGCTGCCCGGCACCAGTTTCACCCTGAATACGCCGGCTGCGCAATTACGTGTGCGCTGCATCCCGCTGGAAACACCGGACAACAGCCGCGTGCTGGTGCTGGAGGACCAGAGCCAGGCCGAACAGGCGGCCCAACGCCTCAAGCTGGCGGCACTGGGGCGACTCACCGCCAATATCGCACACGAAATCCGCAATCCGCTGTCGGCCATCAGCCATGCCGCGCAATTGCTGGGCGAGGAAGCGCGCGATGCGACCCAGGCCCGATTGATCGGGATCATCGAGAACAATGCACATCGGCTCGATCGTCTGGTGGAAGAAGTCCTGACGCTCAATCGGCGCGACCGGATGAAGCCGGTCCATTTCGACGCCGCGGCGCTCGGCATGCTGGTCGATGAGTTGCGCCAGACTGAAGAAATCCCGCTGGACGCCGTCATAGTCGACATGCCCGCCAGCCTGCATTTCCAGTTCGACCCCGACCATCTGCGCCAGATCGTATGGAATCTCCTGCGCAACGCCTGGCGTTTCAGCCGCAAACAGGCAGGCAGCCTCCACATCAGCGCGCACGTGCAGGGTGGCCACATGCAGCTCGAGATCGCTGACGACGGCGCCGGTGTCGCGCCAGAACACCAGGACAAGCTTTTCGAGCCTTTCTTCACGACGGATGCGCAAGGGACCGGATTGGGCCTGTTCCTCGCGCGCGAACTGGCCGAAGCCAACCACGCAACCCTGAGCCAGATTCCCGGCCATGGCGGCGGGTGCTTCCGTCTCGCCCTGCGCGGAGGCGAGTGAACATGAGGGTTTCCCCACGCGTCCTGCTGGTGGATGACGAGCCCGATCTGCTTGATCTGATGGAGTTGACCCTGGTCAGGATGGGCCTGGAAACCGATCGTGCCACCAGTGTCGCTGAAGCGCAGACCCGGCTGCGGCAAACCCATTACGATCTCTGCCTGACCGACATGCGCCTGACCGACGGCGAAGGCTTGAACGTGATTGCCTGCGCCAGCGCGCTGGCGCTGCCGGTTCCGGTCGCGGTCATCACCGCCTACGGCAATGCCGGCAACGCCGTCGCCGCACTGAAAGCGGGCGCGTTCGATTATCTGGCCAAGCCGGTGGCGCTCGATCAACTCCGCACCCTGGTCAAATCCGCCCTGGCGGTCCCCGAGCCCACGAAAGCCGACGACCCGATACACGAACTGATCGGCCAGTCGGCCATCATGCAGGACATCCGCGCGCGCATTGCCAAGCTCGCACGGACCCAGGCACCGGTGCACATCACCGGCGAATCGGGCAGCGGCAAGGAACTCGCTGCGCGACTGATCCATCGCCTCGGCAACCGGGCCGACCGGCCTTTCGTCGCGGTCAACTGCGGCGCGATTCCCGAAACACTGATGGAAAGCGAATTTTTCGGCTACCGGAAAGGCGCGTTCACCGGCGCCGACGCCGAGCGTGACGGCTTCTTCCAGGCTGCCAGCGGAGGCACCCTGTTTCTCGACGAAGTGGCCGATCTGCCGCTGTCGATGCAGGTGAAACTGTTGCGCGTGCTGCAGGAAAAGAAAGTGCGCAAGATCGGCGCCACGACCGAGGAGCCCGTGGACGTCCGCATCGTGAGCGCCACCCATCAGGGTTTGTCCGCGCTCGTGGAAGCGGGCCGTTTTCGCCAGGATCTGTATTACCGGCTGAATGTCATCGATCTCGTCATGCCGGGCCTGCGCGAGCGCGCCGAAGACATTCCGGAAATGGCCCGTTTTCTGCTCGGCAAGTTGAGTGGCGGAGACGTCAGGCTGGATCGTGAGGCCGAACAGGCGCTCTGCGCCTATGCCTTCCCCGGCAATGTGCGTGAACTGGAAAACACGCTGGAACGAGCGCTGGCGCTGTGTGAAGGGCAACATATCGACGCCGCCGACCTCAATCTGACGCCCGTCCTGCCTGCTACCGTCATCACGCCCGGCAGCAAATATCCTTTACAGGATTATCTCGACCAGATGGAGCGTGCCGCCATTCTCGAAGCGCTGGAACAGACCCGCTACAACAAGACCGCCGCCGCACGCCTGCTGGGGGTCACCTTCCGCAGTCTGCGCTACCGGCTCGAACGACTGGGAATCGAATAGGCCATCCCTCGCGGCGGGTCTTTCCCCACCCTGCCCTGACAAGCTGCACCGCGTCTTGCGCTGTCAGAAGACGCGTCGGAAACACCATGGTGGGCGCGACTGGCGCGGCACCCTCCCGAATCAGATCTCGATCGAGCAGCGCCCGGCCATCGTCGGTACACGCCGCCGCACGGACGCTCTCAATATCTCGCCCACTCAACCCGTTAATCAGGAATGCACTTCGAATTTGAGATCGCGGGAATTAAATTCCCTCCGGAATATGATCAAATCAATTCTCGCCAGGTTTGTCATACCCTCAAAATTGATATTGAATCGGCTTAAGAGCAGATTAGATCTGTCGCTCGAAAATCCGGAATTACTCGTGGCGCAATGCGCTGCGCTCTCCCGGATGATCCCGATCCTGTACTTGTTGCTTCTTGCTGACGCCTGGATGCTGGTGTTTGCCTTTGCCGGTCGGGCGCCAGCCTATCTGACTACGCATATTGCCCTCCTCCTCTCGGCCCTGTGCATCGTTCGCTTCGTCATGTGGCTGCGGATGCAGCGCGTTCAGATCACTGCAGAGCGCGCAAGAAGAGAACTCAAGAGAACCGCTGTTCTTACAATCATATTGAGTATTTCATTTATTAGCTGGGCGCTTGCGCTGTTTCCGTATGGCGATGCGGCGGGACACGCCAGCGTTTTCGTCTTCATCACTATCGCCATGATCGGCAGCATGATCTTTCTGTGGCCACTACGTGTGGCCGCAATAGGTGAGACGATATGCTCTGTCCCGATCTTCATGGGTTACTTTGTCGTAAACGGGCATCCCTCTTTCATAGCGCTGACACTCAATGTATCCGTCGTCGCCTTGGCTCTTCTGGTCGTCGTCATGGCTCAGAATCGGCAATTTGTTCACCTTGTCACTGCGCAGATCAAGGCACGCGACCGGGAAGCGCGCATCCATCAACTCGCGCATTACGACACGCTGACGGGCCTCGCCAACCGCAATACGTTTCGGGAAAAGATGGCGGCAAGCCTTGACGACTCCGATGGCCATCTTGCTCTGCTGTTCCTCGACCTCGACGGCTTCAAGATCGTCAACGACACCAAGGGGCACCATTTCGGCGATCTCGTGCTCAAGCAGGTCGCACATCGCATGCGCCAGGTCTGTAACGAACCTGGCATTGTGATCGGACGGGTCGGCGGTGACGAGTTCACGATCCTTCTCCCGAAGAGCGGCGTCGATGAGGCCTCAGCCGTCGCCCTCAGGTTGATCGACGCGCTTGCCGAGACCTATCGCCTCGACGACGATCGGTGGGTGCGTATCGGTGCGTCGGTGGGCATCGCCGTCGCGCCTCTGCAGGGCAAAGATGTGGAGACCCTGTTGACGTGCGCCGATCTGGCCCTCTATACCGCCAAAGCCGCGGGCAAGGGCGTCTTTAAGGTCTTCGAACCGCAGATGGAGACGTGTGTCCAGGAGCGCATCCGCATAGAAGCGGAATTGCGCGACGCCCTGGACGCCGAGGATGGATTGTTCGTCTTCTATCAGGATATCGTCGATGTTCGAACCGGCGAGATCACAACCCGTGAGGCGTTAGTGCGCTGGCATCACCCGAAACGGGGGTGGATATCGCCTGGCGAGTTCATTTCCGTGGCGGAGGAGAGCGGTCTCATCGACCGTCTCGGCTTGTTCGTGCTGAGCCGCGCCTGTCGACATGCAACCGAATGGCGGGACGGCGCGCGCGTCGCCGTCAACGTCTCCGCCGCTCAACTTGGCAAGGGAACATTGGCCTCCGATGTGTTGGCGACGCTCGTTGACACGGGCCTGTCGCCGCGTCGGCTGGAGATCGAGGTGACCGAAACCGTGCTGCTCAACAACGAACAGGACACTCTTGACGATCTGCGCCAGTTGCAGGCTATGGGCGTGCGGGTGGCGCTCGACGACTTCGGTACCGGCTATTCCTCGCTCTCCCACCTGCGCGCCTTCACCTTTGACAAGATCAAGATCGACAGATCCTTCGTCAGGCATGCCGTGGATCGGCCTGACTGCGCCGCCATCGTACGTGTCGTCGCCGCACTCGGTGAACGTCTGGGCATCGCGACCGTCGCGGAAGGTGTCGAGACGCAGGCTCAACTGGATCGTGTTCGAAGGGAAGGATGCCACGAAATCCAGGGCTATCTATTCAGCCGGCCCATGCCTAGCGAGCACGACGCACCCATCGTGGCCGCCCTGAACGCCAGCACCCGTCGTCGGGCGGCATAGCCGATCACGTCTACGATCAACGCTATTGCGCCCCCACTCTGCTGGTTGCGTATTGCCGCGTCGAAATCCAGGCAATGCCAGTTAAGGCGAGCATTGCAAGCATCCGGGCAGAGATATGATGGGCGTTGCCACGGCCTGACGCTGGCGTTTACGCCGGTTCACAAATATGTCGATGGCACACCGCTCCACCGCCTGGCGCAGGCCGCCGTCACGTACCCGGCTGATCACCGCGCAGCGCCATGAACCCGGCCAGAATCGGACTGCAAATCACGTCCAGAGCCAGGCGCAGGCTCTTGCTGGGAATCACCATCGTGGTCGGACGCGACATGTAGGCGTCGGGAATACGCTTGAGCAAGCCGGGAAAATCATGGCGCTTGCGGTCGCGAAAATGAATCACGCAGAGCGATTCGTCGGCCAGCGGCACGTCGCGTGCAATGAAGGGGTCGGAGGTATCCACCAGCGGCATGCGCTGGATATTGAAATCGGTCAGGCCGAACTGGGGAACGAGGTAATGGATGTAGTCGTCCATGCGGCGCAGGATGGTTTCCACCGACTCTTCGGGCGAGCACGTGCCTTTTTTGCAATCGCGGTGGATCTTCTGTATCCACTCCAGGTTGATCGCAGGCGCCACGCCGATCAGCAGGTCCACATGCTGGGCCACGTCGATACCCTGCCGACCCGCGCGCCGGTCGATTTCCGGTGGAAAGTGACGCGAGTCCACCTTGCGGCGTGTCCAGGTGTTGGCCATCAGGCCGCCATGCTGCCCCTCGTAGAACAGGAGATCGCTGCCCGGCGGCAGGGGCGACCAGGGCGTGAACTCGCCAGCCTGCACGCCCAATGCCTCGCCGTGCCCGGCCGTGTGCGCATACTGGCGATACACGCCGCTGCCGCATTCGCCATAGGTCCTGAAAAAGGATTCCAACTCCTGGAAATGATTGCACTCGGGCCCGAACCAGGACACGTTGCGGCCGCTGCCCCGCGCTTCCTCGAGCAGGGCGGCGAACTGCCGATCGGTATAGCGCCGGAAACCGTCGCCATGAACGATCGCGGGTTTGATGTTCAGGCGCTCGAAAATGAACTTGAACACGTGGCGTATCGTGGACAGGCCGGCGCCGGACGAACCGGTCACCGCAATGATGGGATGCTGCTGGGACATGGTCGGCGATTCCCCAGGATGGGCCGCAAGGCCGCAGAGCGGAAAGTGTAACCCGGCACCCGATTGAGGTGCCAGTGGTAAGGTGAGCGACAACGCGCATCCCGGAATCCCGCCACATGACAAAGGAAGACCCGCCCGCTCCGGCCCACCGTTTCCACCTGTTCAAGGGCTTTGCGGCGGCGGCGGCGGTCGTCGTGGTCTGGTCCGGCTTCAACATCGTCTCGCGGCTGGGTGGACGCAGCCCGCTGACGCCCTACGACATGGCCGCCATCCGCTTCGTCTTTTCGGGCATCGTGTGTCTTCCGTTCGTGCCGGCCCGCTGGCGGCGCCTCGAGTGGCCGCGACTGGCCGTACTGGCCGCGTTGGGCGGCATGTGCTACGGCTTACTGGTGTACTCGGGCTTTTCACTGGCGCCGGCCGCGCATGCGGGCATTCTGGTCAACGGCGGTATTCCCTTTGCCACGGCGTTGATCGCCTGGCTCATACTCGGACACCGCCCCGGCATCCGGTCTGAATTCGCCCTGCTGGTCGCGGGGGCGGGGATCGTGCTGATCGGCTTCCACAGCTTCGGTCAGTTTGCCGGGGCGCCCGCCCATCAATGGGCGGGGGATGTGTTCTTTCTGCTTGCCGCAATCTGCTATGCCGCATTTGGCTTGCTGCTCAAGCATTGGCATGTTTCGCCCCTGGACGCAACGATCGGTATCGCCGTGATTTCAGTGGCGTGCTACACGCCGGTTTATCTGCTGTGCCTGCCCAAGGCCATCGCCACCGTTTCCCTGTCCTTCATTCTGTGGCAGGGCGTTTATCAGGGCATCCTGGCGGCCTCGATTGCCGGCCTGCTCTTCGCCTACGCCATCCACAACATCGGACCGCAGCGCGCGACCCTCATGCTGGCCATGGTTCCCGGCATCTCGGCCGTCGCCGCCATCCCCTTGCTGGGGGAAGCCCTCGACGCCGTGGCGCTTGCCGGCGTCGCGCTGGTGACGGTCGGCGCGGTGCTGGGCGCGACCCATCAACCGGCAAAACGGGAATAAAGGAACGGAATGGCCGTCGTCTATCCACCCGAGCGCCGGACTCAGGCGGTGCGCGAATAACGCGGTTGCGTGCCGGCGGCTTCCTTGAGATAACGGTCGAAACACATGCCGATGTTGCGCAGGAACAAGCGGCCGCGCGGGGTCACGCTGATCCGGTCTGTCGCAAGGGCCACCAGTCCGTCGTCGGCGAGCGGGCGCAGATCGGCCAGCGCGTCGACGAAATAGTCGGTGAACGCGATATTCCATTCGCGACCGAACGCTGCAAAATCAAGTTCCAGATCGCACATCACGCGGGTGATCGCATCGCGGCGGATCTGGTCGTCGCGGGTGAGTTTGAGGCCTCGTTCGACCGCGTACCCGGTCGCGGCAATACGCTCCTGGTAGCGCTTGAGGTTCTTGTCGTTCTGCATGTACACGTCGGCCGTCTGGCTGATGCTGGAGACGCCGAACGCCAGGATGTCGCAGTTCTTGTGTGTGGTATAGCCCTGGAAATTACGCCACAGCGTCTTGTTCTGCTGCGCGCGGACGAGCTCGTCGTCCGGACGGGCGTAATGGTCGAGGCCGATGTTGACGTAGCCCACCGCGCCCAGTATCTCGTTCACGGCCTGCTGCAGGCCCAGACGCGTCGCGGAATCCGGCAGGTCGTCTTCCTTGATCAGTCGCTGATGCTTTTTCAGCCACGGGACATGCGCATACGCGAACACCGCCAGCCGATCCGGCGACCATTCGGTGACCTGTTCCAGCGTGCGGCGGAAGCTTGCGACCGTCTGTTTCGGCAGCCCCACGATCAGATCCAGATTGATGCTGGAAAAACCCAGCTCGCGCGACCAGTCGAGTACCTGCTGGATCAGGTCCCGCGACTGGATGCGGTTGACCGCCTGCTGCACCGCCGGGTCCATGTCCTGCACGCCAAACGAAACGCGATTGAAGCCGGATTCACGCAGGGCCTCCAGATGTGCGCGCGTCAGTTCGCGCGGATCGATCTCGCAGCTGATCTCGGCCTCGGCGGCGAGCGTGAAATGCCGGCGCATCATGCCCATCAGGCGGCGAATATCGTCGGGATTCAGATAGGTGGGCGTGCCTCCGCCCCAATGCAATTGGCGGACCACGCGGCCCGGATCCACCTGGTGCGCGGTGCGCGCCATTTCCTGATCGAGCTGCACCAGATAGGGCTGGGTCTTGCTGTAATCGCGCGTCGCCACCATGTTGCAGCCGCAGAAATGACAGAGCGTGTCGCAGAACGGAATGTGGGCATACAGCGACAGGCCACGGTCAACGGACGCCGCAGCCAGTGCGTCGGCCCAGTCCGCCTCGCCGAAGTCGGTACGAAAATAGGGCGCCGTCGGGTAGGACGTGTAACGGGGACCGGGTACGCTGTATTTCTGGAGCAGTTCCAGGAGGGTCGCAGTCATGGGAACGGATCACATCGGATAACGAGGTCTTTTATCATAGCCCACGCATGAAATCCAGCCGTGCGGGGCTGGGGGGCTGGCCGGATTTTGCGGTAAAGTTCGGGGCGGTTGGCTGCCATCGCTCAAGACCGGCATCGACGAACCGTTGTTGAGGGGAAGCCGCTGCCCGGCGCACCCGGGGGCCGCTACCTGTTTCACCCTTGCACGAGCGCCTGAGGCCCCTTTCTTCCTTGATGATCCGCGATGCTTGAGAAGGCCCGACATCTATTGAACGCAGGCAAGGTGGATTTCCGCCTTGCCTTGCGCAATGTGCTCCGTCAGCGGCGGCGCAGCCTGTTTGCCCTGGCGGCCATCGGATTCGGCGTGACGGCGATGATGCTCGCGACGGGCTATATCGAGTGGATATTCTGGGCAAACCGGGAAGAGATCGCCATCCCGCAGTATGGTCACGTTCAAGTGTCCCGGCCGGGCTACCAGGCAAACGGCAAGTCCGATCCCCTCGCGTATCTCCTGCCCGATGATCCGGCCGCACTCGCTGCCGTTGAACATCTTCCGGGCGTAAAGACCGTGTCGCAAAGGCTCGATTTCAGCGGCCTCGTCAGTCATGGCGAGAGCACCTTGTCGTTTCTGGGTTTGGGCATCGATCCGGCCCAGGACCCCTCCATGCACAATGTCGTGATCAGGGAAGGACAGACGCTCGATGCCGGCGATCCCAAGGGCATCCTGATGGGCGCGGGTCTCGCCGCCAACCTGGGGGTCAAGACAGGCGACACGATCGTCCTGCTGACCAATACGCCCGGCGGCGGCTTGCGGGCCATCGAGGGGCATGTGCGCGGATTGGCCGCCATTACCGTCAAGGCCTACAACGACTCCATGCTGTATGTGCCCATCAAGACGGCGCGCGAACTCCTGCGCGTTCAAGGCGCTCATCTCTGGGTCGTCACGTTGCGGCAGACGGAGATGACCGCGGCGACCGTCGCCCGTCTCGGCAAGACCGCACCACTCAACAAACTGGAAATCGTCCCCTGGTATCAACTGGCGGATTTCTACAACAAAACCGTCGCGCTTTTTTCCCGCCAGATCGGGGTCGTGAAGCTGATCATTGCCTGCATCATTGTGCTCAGCATCAGCAACACCATGACCATGAGCGTCATGGAACGAACCATAGAAATCGGGACCGCCATGGCTCTCGGCATCCGGCGCAAACGTATTCTTTCCCTCTTTCTGATGGAAGGCGGGTTGCTGGGCGTCCTGGGCGGCACGATCGGTTTTCTGGCCGGCTACCTGCTTGCCACAGCCATCTCGTACGTGGGAATCCCCATCCCCGCCGGGCCCGGCATGGCTCATGACTTTACCGGCAGGGTCATCATCACGCCCGGCATTGCGCGCGATGCCTTCGTCATCGCCATATCAACGACCCTGCTGGCCAGCATCTACCCTGCCTGGCGCGCTTCACGCCTGGTCATTGTCGACGCCTTGCGTCACGGCCGCTAAGGGCACGCCGATGTGGAAGCTCGCATTTCGCAATGTACTGCGTCACAAGACACGAACCGGCATGACCTTGATGGCCATCATCGCCGGCGTCGTCGGACTCATCCTGAGCGGCGGATTCGTCCACGACATATTCGCCCAACTGGGGGAGGTCCTGATCCATTCCCAGACCGGCCACCTGCAGATCACCCGGGCGGGCTACCTCGAGCGGGGCGCGCGCAGCCCCGAAAAATTCCTCATTCATGATGCCGAAAAAATCAGGGCCCGGGTGGCGAGCACGGCCGGTGTGGAGGATGTCATGGGCAGGCTGTACTTTGCCGGCCTCATCAACAATGGCCATTCCGACCAGCCCATCGTCGGCGAAGGGATCGAGCCTGTTCACGAAGCAAAACTCGGCAGCGGCCTGGTCATCACGGCCGGCCGCACGCTGGAAAAACAGGACCTCAACGGGATGCTGCTCGGACAGGATCTGGCTCGGGCGCTCAAGCTCAAGCCCGGGGACTGGGCCAATCTGGTGATCAACACGCCGGAGGGTGCGTTGAACAGCCTGGAGTTTCAGGTGGTCGGCACCTTCCAGACGTTTTCAAAGGATTACGACGCCCGCGCGCTTCGCATTCCTCTTGCCGCCGCGCAGGATCTGCTCGCCACCCCCGGGATCAACACACTGGTGGTTGCCCTGCAACACACGCGCGACACCGAACGCGTCGCCGCCTTGCTGAAGGCAGACTTTCACGGCGCCAGTCTGGACGTCAAGACCTGGGTCGAATTGAATGACTTCTACGCCAAAACGGTCGAAATGTACGATGCGCAATTCGGCGTGTTGCGCCTGATCATTCTGCTCATGGTGCTGCTGAGCGTGGCCAACAGCGTGAACATGAGCATTTTCGAACGCGTCGGGGAATTCGGCACCATGATGGCCCTGGGGAATCGCAAACGCCGGATCTTCGCCCTCATCATGGCTGAAAACACCCTGATCGCCGCGGCCGGAGCGGGAGCCGGTGTGGTTCTGGGCATGCTCCTGGCGTTGATCATCTCGGCCATCGGCATTCCCATGCCGCCCCCGCCCAATGCGGATCTCAGTTATGTCGCCCATATCCGCCTCGTGCCTTCGGTGATTGCCGGCGCGTTCCTCGTAGGATTCATCGCCACCATCGCTGCCGCGATCCTGCCCGCGGCACGGGTGCAAAGGATCCCGGTGGTGGATGCGCTGCGCGAAAACGTTTGAGGCGCCAGCCGCCAGTTCCGCACCAAACCGGCCAGCCATTCCAGGAAACCCCGCCGCTGTCTTTATCAAAGTGCGTAACGTCCAGGCAGTCCCTGGCGCAGCCAAGCCTGATGTCCAGTGCCCGGCCGAAGGCGGCAACGGCCTTCCTCATGGGCAGGAGATCGTTGCCTACTGTCGTGGCCCCTATGCTGGCCTTCGATGCCGTGGCGGCGCTGCGGGAAGCCGGCTATCAGGCGCGCCGTCTGGAAGACGGCTTCCCCGAGTGGAAGGCCGAAAGCCGGCCGCGAGCGCGGCGCGCCCGGTTCGAAGACCTGACCGATTCCGGTCACGTAAAATAATTCAAAAAATCGATTGACATCCCGCCTTGTTGTGCCCATTATTCAAGCGTTCTTTTGAATTATTGAATCTTGGTGCATGGATGTCCTGGCGACCCCGGCCGCTTCTGGCGTGACCCCGGCTACGGCATCGACAATATTTCCAGGCCCTTTAACAGGAGATAAACATGCCTTTATCTGCGCTTATTGCCGGTCTGGCTACCGGACTGGTACTGGGATTACTCGGGTCGGGGGGATCCATCATCGCCCTGCCGGCGCTGATATACCTGCTCCACATCGACCCCAAGTCCGCCATCGCCATGAGTCTGGGGGTGGTAGCAGTCACCGCCACCGTTTCGGCTCTGGATAACTGGCGCCGTGGCCTGGTCGATGTTCGGGTCGCACTCGTGTTCGGCTTGTTTGGGGTGATCGGCACGTCTGTCGGCTCACGCGTGGGATTGCTGACGCCCGTGGTGATCCAGCTCACTCTGTTCGCCCTGGTCATGTACGCCGCTGCCTGGCGCATGCTGAAACCGGTCAGGGTCACTGCGCCAGCGGTTGGTGGCCTGATGTACGCAGACGACGGCGGGGCGGCGGCGATCGGCGGCCGCCGGGAGTTTTTCTCGCCCCGCATGGGCCAAATCGCCCTGCTCGGCATCGCTGTGGGCGCCCTGACCGGCCTCGTCGGCGTGGGCGGCGGCTTTTTGATCGTGCCGGCGCTGGTGCTGCTCTCGGGTATCCCGATGAAAACCGCCGTGGGGACCTCGCTCGCCATCGTCGCGGCCAACTGCTATTCCGGCTTCGCAGGCTATATGGGCAACGTGCCCGTCGACTGGGCCGTGATGGGTGGGTTCACCGCCGTGACTGTCATCGGCAGCTTCGTCGGCGCGCGCTTTTCCACCCGCCTATCCCAAGCCACGCTGAAAAAAGCGTTCGCCTGGTTCCTGGTAGTCGTGGCGACTTACATTCTACTCAAGAACGTTTTCTAGGAGATTCCCCATGCCCATCCGAAACCTTCTTTCTGGCCTGTTCTTCCTGTTGCTGGCGATGGCCTTCCCGGCGGCGCAACCTGTTTTCGCCGGCCCGCCCGGCAATACCGTGATCGGGGGGCAGAAAGTGCTCACCCTGGTGGTGCGCGAGCCCCCCGCGCTGCGTTGCAACAACAACATGCAGATCGCCGCCGAGCTGAACAACCTGTACAAGATTCCCATCATCGTCCTGCCGGCGAGCCTCGCTCCGTGGGCCAAGGCGCCCGCCGTGTACTACGGCGATCAGCTCATCGCCGAAGATGGGGGCGACTTCAACGGCATGGTCGGCTTCGCCCAGATGGTGGACGTCATCGAAATCGAGGGCGCGCCCAAGCAGGACCGTGGCGGCCGCCTCACCGAAGTGAAGAAGGAGCACGAAGCCCTCAAGGCCGCCATCAAGGGGGGGGAATAAGATGCGCCGGGCAGTTCTGGGCGTCGTGCTGCTTCAAGCGTCGTGGGCCTGTGCTGCCAGCCCGGCCTGGGACGGCTGGATCGTCGGGGAGCCATGTGCGGCAGCCCATCAAGTGACGGACTGCCCGTTGCATCACGTCGACCACCCCGTCCTGCTGCTGGAAGACGGCCGCATCCTCGCCTTTCTCCACGGCGAGGGCCGGAGCATCGCACCCGATGTGCTGGACAAGGCCTACGGCAAGAAGGTGCGCCTGACCGGAGAGCTGCGGGATGGCGTGCTGCAGCCCGTCAAGCTGGACCTGCTGGAAACCAGCGGTGAGCGCAAGTTTTTCAAGGGTTGCCTGTAGGCACCGGGAGGCGAATGGCGGCCATGCGCAGATTGTTGCCAGTCCTGGTTCTGACGCTGTCCGGGCCGCTGACCGTTTTTCCCGCATCGGCCGACAGCCCGACGCTCGCCGCGCTTGCCAGCGAGGCGGGCATGGAAGCCTATGCCGTGCCGCTGAAAGCCCCTGCCTTCGCGCTGCCCGGCCTCGATGGCGAAACGCGCGACAAGCACGACTATCGGGGCCGAGTGGTACTGCTCAATTTCTGGGCGAGTTGGTGCCCGCCCTGCCGTGAGGAATTCCCTTCCCTGCAACGCCTGCAACAAACGCTGGGGAAACGCGACTTCACCGTGCTCGCCATCGCCGTGGCGGATAACGATACCGCGGTGATGCGCTTCCTGGATGGGCAGCGGCCCGGTTTCGACGTGCTGCTGGACAACGACCGCAAGACTGCCGGCGACTACCGCGCGGCCGGCGTGCCGGTGACCTATCTGCTCGACCGCGAAGGCCGCCTGCTGGCCGGCAAGACCGGGCCACACCACTGGGACAGCCCGCCGATGCAGCGGCTGATCCAGGAAGTCATCCATCTACGCAAGGAGTAATCATGCGAGTGCTTGTCCTGCTGATGCTGCTACCCTGGTCTGCGGCCTGGGCAGGGTCATCGTTCCTGATTTCCACTGGCGAGCTTGCAGCCGAACTGGCGCAGGGTCGGGTCAAGCTGGTGGATGCCGAGCATGCGGACAACTACACCCGGGCGCATCTGCCCGGCGCGCTGAATCTGCCCTACCTGGAACTGGAGGACAGCGAGGAAAACGCCAAGACGGGCCTGCCCATCTTTCCGCGTCTCGCCGCGTCCAAACTGGAATCGCTGGGCATCGCCCGGGACAGCGACGTGGTGGTGTACGACGCCGGTGACGGCAAGGGCGCCTCGGCGGTGTGGTACATCCTCAGCTTCATCGGCCACGACAAGGTGCGCATTCTGGACGGCGGCTTTCGCAAATGGCTGAAGGAGGGTCGTGTGGTGACCCAGGCGGTGCCGCATCCCGCCAAGGCCACCTATGTGCCTCAGTCGCGTGCCGACTGGGCGGTGAAGACACAGGAGCTGGCCACATCGCCCGCTCTGCGGGTGGATGCCCGCAGCATCGCCGAATTCAGCGGCAAGGAAAATGGCGGCGCGCGTCAGGGCGGTCACCTGCCGGGCGCGAAGAGCTTCGTCTGGAACCAGCTCTCCGGCGACCTCGCGACCTTCAAGGACGAAGCCGCGATGCGGAAGGCGCTGACCCAGGCAGGGCTCACGCCCGACAAGGAAATCGTCACCTACTGCAACGGCGGTCTCGGCCGCTCAACCTATCTCTACGCGGCATTGAAACTGCTGGGGTACCCGAAGGTGAAAGTCTACCCCGGGTCGTGGATCGAATGGGCCGCCGACCCGGCTCGCCCCATTGAAAGATAAGCGCATGGAACGCAGAGACTTTCTCAAGGGCACGGCCTACTGCGGCCTGGCACTGGCCTTCGGCGGGCCGTTCACGCCCCTGCGCGCATTCGCGGCCGATGACCTCAAGGCCCGGCGGGCCTGGGAGGCTCGCTACCGGCGCGAATTTCTGGACACCCGCGGCGACGCTCAGGGTTTCGCCTTCCACTGCTCAAACTGCCAGGGCAACTGCGCGTGGAAAGTCTACGCCAGGGACGGCGTGGTCACGCGCGAGGAGCAATCCGCCGCTTATCCGCCCATCAATCCGAACATTCCAGACGCCAATCCGCGTGGCTGCAACAAGGGCATCGTGCATTCCAGGCAGATGTATCAGGCCGACCGCCTGCTCCATCCCATGAAACGCGCGGGCAAGCGCGGCGAAGGCAAATGGGAACGGGTGTCGTGGGACGTCGCGCTCGACGACATCGCCGCCCGGGTGGTCGACAACCTGAACAGCCACGGCCTGGCTTCGCTGATGCTCCATTGCGGTACGGGCATCCTCTCCCAGGGCCGTCGCGCCGCGCCGCTGCGCCTGGGCTCGCTCCTTGGCGCGCAGCGCCTGTATCCGGCCAGCGCCGTGGGCGACATGTTCACCGGCGCGTCGCTGGCCTACGGACTCGCCACCGTCGGGCATACCCTGGACGCCTGGTTCGATGCCAAGACCATCATTCTCTGGGGCATCAACGCTGCGGTCACACGCATCCCCGATGCTCATTACCTGATGGAGGCGCGCTACAACGGCGCGAAGATCTACTGCATCACGCCGGAGTACAACGCCACCGCCAAGCTTTCCACTGACTGGGTGCCGGTGAAGCCGGGCACCGACAGTTTTCTCGCCATGTCGTTGCTGCACGTGCTGTTCCGTGACGACTTCATCGACCGCGATTTCGTGCGTGAGCAGACAGACCTGACGTTCCTGGTACGCACTGACACCGGCGATCTGCTGCGCCACAAGGATTTGCGCGACAAGGGCAAGGACGATGTGTTCTTTTGCTGGGATGAGGCGACCGGCGCTGCCCAGCCCATGCCGGGCAGCCAGGGGCACTTCAAGAAATCCCTGCGCCTCGGCAAGCTGCAGCCCGCCCTGGAAGGTGCCTGGCAGGTCAAGGGCAAGGACGCCGCCATGATCCCGGTGACGACCGTGTTCGAGCACGCGCGGCGCGAAACGCTGAAGTTCCCGCCGCACCAGACGCACGCCACCACCGGCGTGCACCCGACGCTGGTGGAACGCATGGCGAAGGATCTCGCGAAATCCGACAAGGCCATCGTCAACATCGGCTTCTCGCTGCACAAGTACGTGTCTGGCACCATGACCTGCTGGGCAGCGGCGCTTGCCTGCGCACTGACCGGTCACGCCGGGGAACGCGGCGGACTCGACACCGAGAACAACTGGAGCCTGGGCGGTATCGGCCCGCTCTCCAGCCCCAAGCCGGCGCGCTTCGCCTCGGGCTTCTTCAGCGAGTGGATGAACGGCGACATGGCCCGTTCCATGAGGCGCCACTATTCCGACGCCCACCTGAAAGACACGCTCGGCCTCGACAACCAGGAGATCGGCGCACTGACCGGGCGCTACGCCGAGACCAGCAACGCCTGGTTCGGCAAGCCGCGCGCGCTATTGCTGTTCGCCGACAACATGCTGAGGCGCAACAAATCCGAGGCGCACTACCGCCAGGCCTTCGTCGAGAGCCTGGATCTCTTCGTCGACGTCAACCACCGCATGGACAGCACCGCGTTGTGGGCGGATTACGTGCTTCCGGCCAAGAGCCAGTACGAGTCGTGGGATCTGCGCGGCGAACTTGGCTATCACCGCTTCTGCAACCTCACCGTGCCGCCGAAAGGCCTCAAGCCCGTCGGCGAAACCAAGTCCGAATGGGAAATCTGCCTGCTGCTTTCCAGGGCCATCGCGAAAGCGGCAAAGACGCGCGGCCTCACCGCCATCCCCGACCCCGATTTCCTGGAGACCAGGGCCGACAAGGCAGCGCCGGTGATGCGCGACCTCGTCAATCTGGCCGAGGACTTCACCGACCATGGCAAACTGATGAACGACGAGGATGTGGTGCGCTGGCTGATGCAGAACGTTCCCGCCATTGCGCCATGGACGCCGGAAGATGCCATGAAGCACGGCTACGTCACGCTCAACCGCGAGGCCGGCTTCAACTCGCCGCTCTATGCCAACCGGCCGTTCCATTCCTTCGAACACAACGTCTACCTGCGCCAGCCCTACAAGACGCTCTCGGGCCGGCAGCAGTTCTACGTCGACCATCCCGTGTTCAAGCAATTGGGCTGTGCTACGCCCACGGCCATGCAGCCGCTGCGGCCGAAGAGCTTCCCGCTCGCCTTCTGGACGCCGCATACCCGCCACGGCATCCATTCCCAGTGGCGCGCCAACGCGCAGTTGCTCCGCCTGCAACGCGGCGAACCCTACATCTGGATCAACCCCGGCACGGCGCGCCAACGTGGGCTCGCCGAGGGCGACCCGGTGCGGGTGTTCAACGACGTCGGCGAGTTTTTTGCGCGCGCCAAGCTCATGTCCGCGGTGCCGCCTGGAGCGGTGGTGATGGACCACGCCTGGGAACCCTTCCAGTTCCGCGAGCGGCTCGGTCTCAACAGCGTGGTGGCGGGCATGCTCTCGCCGCTGGAGCTGGTGGAAGGCTGGGGGCATCTCAAGTTCAACCCCAACTGGGACGGCAACATGATCGCCTTCGAATCGTCAGTGGAAGTGGAGAAGAGCAAGGAGACTGCAGCATGAGACAGCTCGGCATGGTGATCGACCTCAACAAGTGCATCGATTGCCAGACCTGCACCCTGGCCTGCAAGTCGCAGTGGACGGACCACGATGGCCGCGAGTTCATGTACTGGAACCATGTGGAAACCAGACCCGGCAAGGGTTATCCGCGCGACTGGGAGGCGGCGGGGGGCGGCTGGGACGGCGACAGCCTCAAACCCGGGCGGCTGCCGCGCCTGGCCGAGGACTATGGCATCCCCGCCGATTTCAACTTCGAGTCGGCCCTGTTTCATGAGGGCAAACAGCCTCTGCGGCCCCTGGACGCCATGCAGTGGGGGCCGAACTGGGAAGAGGACCAGGGCGCGGGAGAATTCCCCAACGGCTATTTCTTCTACCTGCCTCGCCTGTGCAACCACTGCACCAAACCGGCCTGTCTCGCTGCCTGTCCGCGCCAGGCGATCTACAAACGCGAGGAAGACGGCATCGTGCTGATCGATCAGGAACGCTGCCGGGGGTATCGGTATTGTGTCGCCGCCTGCCCGTACAAGAAGATCTACTTCAACCCTCAGGCGGGCCGCTCGGAGAAATGCATCTTCTGCTACCCGCGCGTGGAGAAGGGCATTCCCCAGGCCTGCGCCTACCAGTGCGTCGGGCGGGCGCGTCACGTGTCGTATCTCGACGACGAGGCGGGCGCCTTGCATCAACTGGTGAGCGTCTGGAAAGTAGCGCTGCCGCTGCATCCCGAATACGGCACCCAGCCCAATGTCTACTACGTGCCGCCGCTGTCGCCGCCCGCCTTCGAGGCCGACGGCAAGCCCAGCGGCAAACCACGCATCCCGGACGACTATCTGCGGCAGTTGTTCGGGCCGGACGTCGACGCGGCGCTCGCCACCCTGCAGCAGGAGATCGACAGGAAATCGCGCGGCGAAAGCTCGCCGCTGATGGACATGCTCATCGCCTACCGCCACGGCGACATGTTCCGCCTCAGCCGCCCGGAGGGGGCGCAGCCATGAGACGGACGCTGGCCTGGCTGCTGTTCCTGCTCGTCGCGCCGGTCTGGGCCACGCCCGGACCCGACCGATTGATCCAGGTTGGCCAGACCAGCGGCCCGCCGCCGCTCGATCCCGGCGATCCTGCGTGGACGAGCGCACCGGTCGCGACCGTGCGGCTGTACCCGCAGATCACGGCACCGGGCGGACCGGGCGGCAGTGTCTTGATGCTGGAGGCGCGCGTGCTCCGCAGCGGCGGCCGGCTGGCCATACGGTTGGCTTGGCCGGACGCCGGCGAGGACGTGGCGGATGCCCGCGCCACCCACCGCTTCGCGGACGCGGCGGCAGTCGAGTTTGCTCCTGCGGGCGACACGCTGCCTTATGTCGGCATGGGCGAGCCCGGCCGGCCGGTCCAGGTCTGGTTCTGGCGAGCCGGCCAGCCGCCGGAGCGCTTGTCCGCCCAGGGATTCGGCTCGCTGGCCGGACAGGCCGGTGCGCCGCCGGAAGCCCAGGCCCGGCGCTCGGCGACGGGTTGGACGCTGGTGCTGCGCGGCAAGACGGATGCACCGGCGCCTGCTGCCATCGCCTTCGCCGCTTGGGACGGCGCCGAAGACGGCCGCGCCGGGCGCAAGCGGCTGTCCGCCTGGCAGGCGCTCGCGGGTCCGGGCGGCACGATCCCTGCGGCATTGCGTGAGGAGGCGCGCCTCGGCGGCGACCCTGCTCGTGGCGAACGCCTGTATACCGAGCGCGGCTGCGTCGCCTGCCATGCACCGAGCGCCGGCCTGGGCCCCGACCTTGCGCAGGCCGGCGGCATCCACTGGCCCGGCTATCTCCGTCGCTCCATCCGCGAGCCCGCTGCGTTCAGGGTGCCCGGCTACGCTTCGATCATGCCCAAGCTGGGCCTGCAGCGGCTGGAAATAGAGGATCTGGCGGCTTACCTGATGACACGGGGACAATAGAAGGCGAACATATCGAGTGAACCTGTTCGCCGTTCGCCGAGGAACACTCATGCGCATTGACATCCGCGTGATCTCCCAGCAACCGCCCGGCGGCCGCTGTACCTTGTATGCCGGCTATGCCGAAGCACCGCTGGAACACATGCTGGATACAGCGGGCTGAGTGTGTCCGTCGGCCACCACAATAAATTTCCGGGAAGAGAAAACATGAAAGAAGGCCTGTCCACCCGCTGTGTCCACGCCGGTGAACCGCACGATCCGCACGGCTCGCCGCACGCCCCGATCTACACCACGACGACGTTCAAATTCCCCTCGACCGCAGCGTTGCTCGACGTAGTGGAAGGGCGCAAGGCGGGAGCGCTCTACACTCGCTACGGACTGAATCCCACGATCCAGGCGCTGGAGGAAAAGCTTGCCGCCGTCGAAGGCGCGGAAGCCGCACTCGCCTTCGCTTCCGGCATGGCAGCGGAGTCCGCGCTGTTCCTTACTCACGGCCGCAAGGGCATCGTCTGCCTGGGCGACGCTTACGGCGGCACGCTGGAACTCCTCGCCAGCCAGTTGCCGCAACTGGGTATCCCCGCCTATCTTCTGCTGGGCAACGAGCTCGACCGCCTGCCGGCAATTCTCCGACAAGGCGTGGGCATGGTGTTCTTCGAGACGCCCACCAACCCAACCCTGGAACTGTTCGATGTCGCCGAGATTGCCGATCTCGCCCACACCCACGGCGCGCTCGTCGCGGTGGACAACACCTTCGCTTCACCGGTGAACCAGAATCCACTGGCGCTGGGCGCCGACTTCGTGGTGCATAGCGCCACCAAATACCTGGGCGGCCATTCCGATCTCACTGCCGGCGCCCTGATGGGCAGCAAGGAACTCGTCATGCCGGTGTGTGGCTGGCGCAAGAATCTGGGCCAGACCATCGCTCCGGAAATCGCCGCCCAACTTGCACGCAGCCTGCGCACACTGGTCGTGCGGGTGGAACGCCAGAACGAAACCGCGATGAAGATCGCCCGGGCCATGCAGGCGCATGCCGGGGTGGCACGCGTGCTGTACCCCGGTCTGCCGGATTTCCCGGGCCATGACCTGGCCAGGCGCCAGATGAAGGGCTACGGCGGCATGCTCACGATTGAAGTCAGGGGTGACGGCGCGGTGGCAAGCCGGGTGGCGGATGCGCTCAAACTGTTTGCGCTGGCGCCCTCGCTGGGCGGCGTGGAGAGCCTGGTCACGCAACCCAGCACCACCACGCATCACGGCCTGACGCCGGAAGAACGCGCGCGGCGCGGCATCACCGACGCCATGCTACGCCTCTCGGTCGGACTGGAGGATGCGGACGATCTGATCGCAGACCTCGAACAGGCGCTCGCATGAACGAGCCCATCTACCTCGACTGCCACGCCAGCACGCCGGTCGATCGCGCGTACTGGAAGCCATGCTGCCGTACCTTGCCGTCCACGACGGCAACCCATCCTCCGACCACGTCTACGGCCAGCGCATCTAAGCCGCCTCCCGCAACGCCACCCTGATATCGATCTCGTCAAACGGCACCCCCAGCTTCCCGTCTGTCCGTTCCAGCAGCCCCAGTTGTTCCAGCGCCTTCACGTCGGTGTGGACGTTTTTGTAGTCGCGCCCCAGCGCTTGGGCGAGCTGGTGGATGTTGAGCGCCTCATGGCTGGCGACGTGGCGCAGCAATTCCAGGCGTCGGTCGGTGATGGCGGCGAACAGTTCCGAGGGAGAGCCGAAGCTGATGGTGGGCACGATGGTCTCGTCGCCCGCTTCGATGCGCCGCCAGACCGATGCGGCGTCTTTCAACGCCTGGGCTGACGTGGTGAGGGTGATTTCGACCTTGCTCATGTGTCCCACTCCCAGCCCGCGAGGCGGGCGCAGTCGTTGCGAAAATCCTCGATCAGTTGATCCACGCCGGTGAAGGCGTAGGGCTCTTCCAGTTCGCCGTAGTGGCGGTGATCGCCTTTGCCGGCTTCGTTGTCGTAGCGGACAAGGCACTCATTGTCGCGTCCGCAGTAGAAGCGGTACTTGATGCCGTGGGGTCGGTCTGGTGTGGCTTTGGGCAGACGCCAGATGACCATTTCCACGATGACGTTCCCGCGCTGGAACTTGCGACGAAACAACTGGATGGCGTTCATTATGGTTCATTGCACCATAATTGGCCAGCGTTGCTGCGGGTGCGGAGGGTTTCAAGCGACCTTGCACCCACGCCCAAATCCCGCCAGTTCGCAGGATGACAGGTGAAGAACAGGATTTGATGCCGTGTTGCAGCGTCGAACAGCAGGCGTTTCATTTGCGCCAGTCGCGTCTCGTCGCTGTGGACCAGCGCGTCGTCGAGAATGATGAGGGTGGGCCGGTCGGCTTCCTTGAGCAGGTCGGCGTAGGCCAGGCGGCTGATGACCCCTATTTGTTCGCGGGCGCCGAAGCTGAGTTCTTCGAACAGGCTGGTTTCTGCACCGTTGCTGCCCGAGCGTGCGAGCGGGCCGGGCGTGAGGTTTTCGTCGATGCCCAGGCTGGCGTGGGGGAACAGCAGTTGCAGATAGCGGTTGAGGTGCTTTTGCAGCGGCGCCTGGAGTTTGCGGGTCAGCAGGGCGCGCTTGTCGCGCAGCAGCTTGAGCAGATGGTCGAGGGCCTGCGCGCGGCGTTGCAGCTCGTCGCTGCGGCGACGGACTTGTTCCTGGTCGCGCGCCGCTTCGGCCCGGCGTTCTTCCAGCCCCTGGGCGCCGGTGGTCTGTAGCTCAACCTCCAGGCGCATCAGGGTGTCGCGGCGTTCGGCGTGCTGTTTTTCAAGTTGCCCGGCGCTCGTGCGGAAGCGCTCGACATCCTGCTGGAGGATGTCGGGGTTGGCCTCGGCGACTTGCCGGGCCCGCGCCTCGATGCGCTCGGCCAGGCTGTCTTGCTCGGCACGGGCATCGACCAGATTCTGATTGGCGGCCGACCGACGCGCGGTACGGTCGGGCGCATCGAGCACGGCCTGGGCGGCCGCCAGTTCGCGGGCTGCCGATTCGTGAGCGGTCTGGGCGTTGCCGGCGGCGAGTCGTGCCGCGTTGAGTTGCTGGGTGAGATGGTCGAGCGACTGTCGGGCGGTTTCTTCAGCGGCTTCGGCTTGGGAAACCGACGCTATCCCGGCCGCATTTTCTGGAGCGACCGGCAGGCGGGCGAGCGCCTGTTCGACTTCTCCGGAACGGGCGTTGTGAGCAGTCAGTTCGGCACTCAGAGCTTCAATGCCTTTGGGGGCGAGAGCCTTGAGCGTGGCGGCGGCGGTCCTGACGTCGGCTTGATGCTGGGTGTAACTTTGATGGCGGGCTTCGGCAGCTTCCAGGCTGGCGAGGCCCAGCCGTTGCAGCAGGGCGGCATGGCTGTCGGCCAGAGCCTGTTCCTGACGGCCGAGTTCGGCCAGATCAGCGCCGCCGGGGGTGATGTCGAGTTGGCCCAGACCGGGCAAGATGACACGTGTAGTTTCGGTCAGCAGGCGGTCTCCGTTGCCGGTGACTGCCTCATTGCCGATCTCGATCCGACTGCCGTCAGTCAAGGCGAAGAGAAGCCGGGTGGCAGCCGTATCGCGCCGGATACGCAGTTCGCGCAATTCGCTTTGTTGCGCCTTGAGGGTGTGCAGGTCTTTGGGGTCGATCTCTGTTTCGGCCAGTTGCTTCTGCAGCGCGGTGAGGGCGGTCCGTTCAGTCTCGGCCCGGGCGAAGGCGTCGGCAGTGGTTTCCTGCTTGCGTTTGAGCTCGCCCAGTTGGCGCTCCAGATCGCGCCGGGTCGCTTCCTGCCGCGCCAGGCGCAGGACCTCGCGCAAGGCGGTGTGGCGGTCTGTCGCTTCCTGTGTCCTGGATTGCCATTGCTCGACCAGGGTGTTGTTGGCGTGGTGTTCCTTATCGGCGTTTTCAAGCGCCGCCCGGCGCGTAGCAACGGCCTGCTCCTGACTGGTAAAGGTATCGAGCTGGCCGCGCAGCAGGTTGACGTGTGTCTTGATCTGCTCGGCGCGTTGCCGGTCTGACTGCAAGGCGGCTTCGACCTGGCAGATGGCATCCAGACTGGCCGCAGCGGCTTGTTCCTGTTGGCGGAAAGCCGTCCAGGGCTGTTCGGCCTCGTCGGCGGCGTGGTCGCGGCGCAGCGTGGCCAGACGGTCGACTTTTTCACGATAGGCGGCAATTTCAGCGTCCAGGCTCCGGAGGTCGGCTTCCAGCGTTACCGCCTGTTCGAGCGCCTGCTGATACGTGCCGCGCGGTTTGCCGGTGGTGGCAGTCAGCAACTCGTTGCGCAGCGCTTCAACTTGCGCCAGGACTTCGTCGCCGCCGCTGCTGGTAATTTCGCCCAGGGAGGTGTTGAGGACACCGCGCAGGTGATCGGTGGCGTGGCTGACGGGTTCGCGCAGATCCTGGGCGCTGCCTTGCTGGATCCAGAGCAGGCCGGGGATGCCCCAGTGTTCGGCCTTGCTGACGCCCTTTCCGGCGTGCTGGAAACCGAGCAGTTCGGCGAGATGGTCTTCGGCTTCGACGCCGTCCAGATGCAGCGACCCGGCCTGCAGCGCACAGCGCTTCTTGCCGAGGAAACGCTTGCCGAGGCGGTAGGTATCGGCGCCGACGGTGAACTCCAGCTCGACGCTGGGTGAGGCCGACGCATCGCCCCAAGGGCGCAGGTCGTCGACGCTGCCGGAACGATGGCGCTCGAAAAAGGCGGCGCGTATCGCCGCGACGACAGTGCTCTTGCCGGCTTCGTTGGCGCCGGTGAACAGGTTCAGGCCGGCTTCCAGATCGGCGATTTCAAACGGCTGACGGAACTGTTTGAATTGTTCGATGCGGATGCGGGTCAGCTTCACGATGTCGTCCCCGCGCGCGCTTTGTCGGAAATTCTGGCGTCGAGAATACCGGCGAGCAGGGCCAGGGCATCGCGAGCTACGCCAGCCTCGGCACCCTCCTGGCCGGCTCGCAGATCGGCGATGACTTCGCCAAGGTAGCCGTCGGCCTGGATGGCGTCGATGTCTTCGTCGGTGGGCTCCAGGCGCAAGGCCGAAAGGTCGGCTTGCAGGCAGCGTGCCCGGCCTTGCGTTTGAGCAATCGATGCTTGCAGGCGGCGATACCCGGCGAGGTCGGTCTGGCCGGACAGGACCAGTTTCACCACGTCGGTCTGGCCGAAGCCGGCCAGTTGCGACAGAACCTGATCGATGTCGCTGGCGACCTGGAGCGTCATGGTCAGCGATTGCCAGAGATATTGCCCGGCTGTAATCGGGGTGACCACGACTGATTCACCCGGCCCGGCCAGTTCGACCAGCAGCGCCTGGCCGGAGTCGTTGGCCTTGAAGCGGTCGGTTTCAGGCGTGCCGCTATACCAGGTGCGCGCGTCCACCTGCCTGGTGCCATGCCAGTCGCCCAAGGCGAAATAATCCAGCCTGGCCTGTTCGGCACGGCCGGCGGCGATGGGGTTGGTCGAGTCGATTTCTTCCGCGAGGATGCCCTGCACGCTGCCGTGGGCGAGGCCGATGCGCAGCATACCGGCGGGCGTGTCGGCGCCTGCGAACCATTCGGTCAAATCGTTGTAGGTGTGGCGCTGGGTCAGCGGCGCGGGCAGGATGGCGACGCCGAGTGTCTCCAGCAACAGGGGCTCGGCATTCAGGCAGACATGAACGTTGTCGGGGATGGCCGTGAGCCGGGCAGCCCGGGTCCAGACCGATTCGGCCAGGCCGGCATCGTGGTTGCCCGGTATCAGCAGCCAGGGGCCGGCATACCCGCGCATGGCGTGAAACAGACGATGAATGGTCTTGTCGGACACGCCTTGGGCGTCGAAGACATCGCCGGCCACCAGAACCAGATCGACTTGCCGTTCAAGCGCCAGCGCAGCGAGCCGCTCGACGGTGTTGAAACGCGCTTCGGCGAGCAGCGCCGCTTCATCCGGCTCGAACTGCCCATAGCATTTGCCGATCTGCCAGTCGGCGGTATGTAGCAGCTTGATCAATTTGCCTCTCTTGCAATCAATCTGTTCGTGATTGTCGACGTAGTACGGTTCCGCTGGGCGTTTGCCCGGTACAACCTCATCTGTTCCGAGATTCTTTTGAATGTGCATCAGGTAGGCCTTGACTACCCGGCCCCTCACTGATGCGCGCTCACCCGGTATTCAGAAGTCGTAGCGCAGCTCCGAGTACACCCGGTCCTGCTGATCGTATTGGCCAAACAAACCGGTAGGCGGACCGCCGAACACGTCAACCCCCATATTCAGCTTCCAGTTGGGCTGGAATTTCCAGGTCAGCTTGGGACGCAGCATCCAGTCGCTCCGATTCAAGCTGTGGATCAGGAGCGCCTCGGCTTCCCAGTCATGCGGCAGTTTGTGATTCACCAGTAACGAAACCCCGCTTTCGTATTGATCGAACAAGGTGTTGGGGGCGTGGTCGAAAAAGATGCGCTGGAACAGTTGCGTATTCACCCGGGTGTCGGGGCCTGGGTTGAAGTCCAGACCGGCCACCCAGTCCAGCGTATTCTGTCGGACCAGACCGTCGCCGGGCGAAAGATCCGTCACATTGAACCGACGTCCATCCGTATAAACGGCCTCCGCCTTGAGGACAAAAGACTGAAAGTCCTTGGCCACGGTAGCGCCGGCCTGCCAGATGCGGTCGTGACGCGGATAGAACACCTGCGGGTTGCTGACGTCCCGATAGAAGGTGGCCTGACTGTCCATGCTGCTGTACCAGAAGCCGGACACGTCCCAGCCGTGGCTCAATTGAGAAAGCCGCACCCCATAATTGCCATGGTCGAATCCATTGCCCGGCTTTTTCTCGCCCATGATCAATGGCACGCCGGCCGGAGACACGGGATAGGGATAGAAATCAGACCCTGAACCCGCCTGCCCCATCTGGAACGGCCGCCCGATTTCGTCGTAACTGGGGACAGGGATCCAGATCAATTCGGCATGAAAGTCGTCCTTGAAATACTCGGTCCGCGCCGCCCACTGGGGCACGCGAAGCATCTGGAAGTCGGACAGAATGAATTCCCTCAGATCCTTGGCCGACACCACATCGGCAAAGAACAGGCCGACCATTTCCCCCCAGACGATCTGTTGCCGCCCGACCCGCCAATCCAGGCTGCCGGTCGAGAAGTCGAGATAGGTTTCCCCGAAGCGGAATTTCGTCCGCTGATCATGGCGCACGGAATCGGCGTAGAAATCAGTCAGGTCGTAAACCGCGTTGTATTCGGCACGGCCCGAAAGCTTCCATTTGACACCATTGCCCAGGCGGCCCTGCGTGCCCAGTTCGAGCCGCCCCAACACATCGGACCAATGATCGGGATCGGAATAGGCATAAGCCAGCCGGGTCTGGAAGAATCCCCGGATCGGGAGTCCGTCCTGAATCTTGACGGGCGGAGACGCCTGTTCCGGATTGAACAGCGCGTCTTTCGATGCCGGTGCCGGTTTTTCCGCCAGGCCGGAATCGCTTCCAGTGCCGAACAAATCATCCTTCGACGCCGGTTGCGCGGATTCGGTCCTGACTGCGGGCGCCGCATCGGCGCCCGCTGGCTCCGTACCGAAAAGATCATCCTTGGAAAGAGGCGCGTCGTCATGGCCGGCGGCCAGCACATCATGTCCTTCCCCGTTCGCCGGGTAGGGGACTTTATCCGCCGCCGCCGTGGCCGCCGCCATCATTCCCATTCCGGCCAGCATGATTGTCCATGTCGCCCGTTTCCACTTTGCTCTCATGCGTCTCTCCCCCGTCTCCATTGTTCCTGTTATCCGGCTTCACGGTTTTCCATTTCTCGTCCACCTTCAAACCGAGCGAGGAAATCCGGCCGTCCTCGATACGGATGAGCCGGTCAGCCATCGCCATGACACGTCGGTCATGTGTGGAGAAAATGAACGTCGTACCATAATGCCGATTGATGTCCTTCATCAGACCCAGAATGCTCTCGCCTGTTTTTCTATCCAGGTTGGCGGTGGGCTCGTCCGCCAGGACGATGCGCGGCTTGATCGCCAGGGCACGCGCGATCGCCACCCTTTGCCGCTGCCCGCCGCTCAATTGATTCGGCTTGTGGTCGGCAAATCGTTCCAGACCCACTACACCCAGAAATTTTTTTACCCGTTGTTGCCGTTTCTCACGGCTGAGCTCGGGAAGGTTAAGGAGGGGATACTCGACGTTCTCGGCAGCGGTCAGTACCGGAAAGAGGTTGAAGCTCTGGAAGATGAATCCGGTTGTGCGCGCGCGCAGATCGGCAAGCGCGTCGGCCGATCGGCCCGTGACATCGACGTCGTCGATCAAAATTTTTCCGCTTGTCGGCGTGTCAATGCAGCCAATGATATTCAGCAGGGTGGTTTTTCCGCTGCCTGACGGCCCTGCGATGGCAAGGAACACCCCCTCATCGAAAGACAGGGTAATATCGTGGAGCGCCACCACGGTCTGATTACCCAGTTGATATTGCTTGGTGACCCCTTCAACCCGCACAAGACTCATGACCCAGCTCCCCCAAGGAGGCAAGACAACGGAAGGATCAGCGACATGTTCTCCCTTTCTTCTTTACGTAGCAGCCTGGCAGTGGGCCCCGTCGTCCTGGCCCTTGCACTTCTACCCGCCTTGACGCGTGCTCAAACGCCACCGCAAGACGATGAAATCGCACGCAGCATCCTTGAGAAATCGGATGAAATTCGCTTTCCGAAAGAAGGCTTCCAGGTCGATATCAATATTGCCAGTTCGGCACCCGGGCGCGAGCCCGAGCTCAGAAAGTACCGTGTCCTGTCCAAGAGCAATGAAAATACCCTGGTCATGATACTTGAACCCGCTTCCGAGCGGGGCCAGATCATGCTCATGAAAGGGCGTGATCTGTGGGTGTTCATGCCCGGCATTTCGCAACCCATTCGCCTGGGGCTGGCGCAACGATTGACCGGAGAAGTGGCGAACGGCGACCTGGCACGTTCCAATTTCTCGGGCGATTACACGCCATCGCGATTGCGGATCGACAAGATCAACGGCGAGGATTACCAGGTACTTGAATTGCTCGCCGTCGATCGTGGCGTGACCTATCATCGCGTGCTGTTGTGGGTCAACCCGTCCAATTTCCGCCCGCTCAAGGCCGAGTTCTATTCCTTGTCCAATCGTCTGATGAAAACATGCAGCTACGAGAATTTTGCGGACGTGGTCGGCAAGCGGCGCCCCACCCGACTGGTCATGGAAGACGCGCTGAGACCCGGAGAAAAATCGGTACTGGATTACGGTCAGATGAAACTACGCGATCTGCCTGACAAGGTGTTTTCCAAGGATTATTTGAAGAAACTTCAGTGAACGGTTCCCCGCCGCGCGCGGGGTGCCAGCGGATTCGGAGCGTGCGTTCCATGTCCAGCCCCCGCATAGGCCGGCATTCGCGGCCACGATCCGCCAGCCATGGGCGAACAAGCGAACAAGCAGGCTCGCCCGTCGCCGTCACGGCACCGTGACTTTCAATGCGCCGAATTCGTCATTGAATAAACCCACCTCGTCGCCCGACGCAAACTGCCAGCCTTCCAGATGGCCGAAGTCGACGCGCGACCGGGGTTCCAGATCGAGGTTGAAACGGCGCGCCGTCGACAGCGTGGGGTTGCGCACGGCCAGGATCACGGTGAGATGACGATCGCTGGTATTCTCGATTTCAGCCACCAGGCCCTTGCCAAGTATCGACGAACGAAAGCCGATCACGACCGGCAGGGCCGGCTTGACGGCAACGGTCGTCCGGGCGGCGGAGTCGGCTTCCTTGTAGGACAGCTGCGCTTTCAACTGCTCGATTTCCCGCAGGCTCTCGGTCAGTTGGTTGCGTGTCTCGATCAGATAGCGTTCGCTCTGCTGGCGCACCTCGACTTCTTTCGACAGCCGCCGTTTGACATCGCTAAGATCGACGTTGAGCATGAAGGCATACAGCGCCAGACCGCACACCAGCAACAGCAGCACGACATTCACGCCGACCGATACCCACAGCATGCGGCGTTTCGGCTGAACGGCCATGGATGTGCCCACGTCCTTGCCCATGTTCAGCCGGTGTTGCGCATCCCGGAAGCGATGGCATTGATCGAGCGCATCAGCGGCGGCAGCCACGATTCCTGTTCCGCATCCCGCAAGTTCCCCGAACGATAGCGCTTCAGCATGCGGACCTGGATGTGGTTGATGGGGTCGATATAGGCGCGACGGCGGGAAAGCGACAGCGCAAGAGACGGGTTGTCTTCCAGCAGGACATTGATCTGCGCCGCCTGCATGACGCCTGTCACCGTCAGCGCATACTCGCCTTCGATCGCGCGGTAGATCGTCATGGTATTGGGGTGATCGCACAGACGCGCGTATTCCTCGGAAATCTCCATGTCGGCCTTGGTCAGCGACATCTGCACATTGGACAGCAGGCTGCGGAAGAACGGCCAGTCGCGGTGCATGCGGCGCAGATGATCGAGCCCTGCCGGATCACTCTCGATGAACTTCTTCAACGCAGTCCCGATGCCATACCAGGCAGGCAAGGTATGACGCGACTGGCCCCAGCCGAATACCCAGGGAATGGCGCGAATCGACCCGAGCGAGCGATCGGCTTTTTGGCGGTGCGACGGACGGCTGCCCATGTTGAGCAGGCCGATTTCGGTCACGGGCGTGGTCTCGTAGAAATAATCGATGAAGCCGGACATGCCGATCAGCGCACGGTAGGCCTTCTCGCCCTCCGCCGCGATTTCGCTCATCCAGTCGAGGTATTCCTGCGGGTAGCGCACATCGCTTTGCGCCAGCGCCGTGGCGCTGGCCTTGAGCAGACCGGTCGCCCCCATGCTGATTTCGTAGCTGGCCGTTTCCGGATTGCTGTATTTGTAATACAGCATCTCGCCCTGTTCGGTGAACTTGATCTCGCCGTTCACGGTACCCGGCGGCTGCGACAGGATCGCCTCGTGGGTCGGTCCGCCGCCGCGACCCACCGTTCCGCCACGGCCATGGAAGAGGCGGCATTCGACGCCGAACTGCCGGGTCAGCGCGATGATGGAAAGCTGCGCCCGGTAAAGACTCCAGTTCGATGCCAGGATACCGCCGTCCTTGCAGGAATCCGAGTAACCCAGCATGACTTCCTGGTGGTTGCCATTGGCCGCCACCAGTGCGCGATACACCTTGTTCGACAGCAACTGGTCGAGAATGCCCTCGCTGCGCTGCAGATCATCCACCGTCTCGAACAGGGGCGCGATCTGGATGCGGCAGAACCAGTCCCTGCCATTGTGGCCGCAGAGACCGACCAGGCGCGCCAGCAGCAGGACTTCCATCACGTGAGAGGCGCTGTGCGTCATCGAGATCACATAGGTGCCGAAGACTTCATCGCCCACTTCGGCCTGCAGCTTGGCCATCCGCCGGAATACCGCGAGCGTCTCGCGCGCCTCGTCGTCCATTGCGTCATGGTTGATCTCGATCAGGTCGATATGGCCGATCCAGGCAGCCAGCCGTTGCAGGCGGCCGGCTTCGTCCGCTGTCTGGTAGTCGAAATCGGGATCGATCTGCCGCAGCACGGCCATGACCGTGCGCGTGTGAACGGTCGATTCCTGACGGACGTCGAGTTGCAGCAGGTGAAAGCCGAAACTCTCGACCAGCCGGATCAGCGCCTGCAGGTCCTGCATGGCGACGATGCGGTCGCCATGGCTGATCAGCGAATCGCGCACCAGGTAGAGATCTTCGAGAAATGCCGCGGCATTGGCGTAGGCCAGATGCGACATGAAGCTCGGTACATCGGCCAGGCACTGGTGGACGTAGGACAGGTTGGCGTCCAGCCGTGCCAGCATGATCGCCGCCATGCGGCGGTAAGGTTCGCGACTGTAGATCTGTACCGCGGTGCCGCGGAATACCTGCTCGCCGAACTCGGTCTCATATTCGCCCAGCCGTTCCGTGAACGCGGCCGATGGCGTGCACCAGCCGCTGCTGTGGGTAAGCGTCTGCCGCAATTCGAACACGCGCGCCCGGTATTCGCCGAGCGCCGCCTTCATCTGTGTATGCACCGTCCACTCGGTGACGTCTGCCGTCACGAACGGATTGCCGTCCCGGTCGCCGCCGATCCACGAACCGAAGCGGATGAAGCTCGGCACGCTGATCGAGGCCCGTCCGTCGGCATTCACGCCGTAATGCTTGCGCAACGCTTTCTCGAAATGATGATACGCCCGGGGCACCGCATCGAACAGGCTCTGCCGAACGTAATACAGGCCATTGCGTACTTCGTCGCGCACTTCGAGCTTGGCGGTGCGCAATTCGTCGGTACGCCACATCACCTGGATTTCCGCGGCCAGTTGCGATTCCAGTTCACGCCGATCGTGCATGCCCAGGGAAGGGCTGTAGAGCTGGTCGCAGATCAGGAACACCCGGCGCATGCCCTCCATGACTGCCCGGCGGCGCGCCTCGGTCGGATGGGCGGTGAACACCGGCGCATAATGCAGGCGGTTGACCATGTCCTGTAGCGTATCCGCCGATAATCCCTGAGCCTTGAGCGCGGCCAGCGTATGATCGAACGAGCCTTCCCACAGCGCCATGCCTTGCGATAACAGGGCACGGCGATTGCGGTATGCGAAGCCTTCCTCCGCCACGTTGACCAGTTTGAAATAACTGGAGAAGGCGCGCACCACCAATTCGACCTTGGCGGCCGGCATGGCGTCGATCATGGTCATCAGCTCGGTGCGGCGTTGCTGGTCTTCCTGCTGATGCAGTTCGGCAAAACCGCGGCGCAGGATTTCCACCGCCTCGAACACGTCTTCACCGGCGAACTGCAGCAGTACCTGCCCGAGCAGGGTGCCGAGCAGTTTGACCTGCGCGCGCAGGTGATCGTCCGTCAGGAGATTTTCGGGTGCATTCATGGCAGGAAATTAATGCCCGACACAGCGGGATTGAATACGACAAAGCCCGCCATTTTCGCATAGTCGGCGCGCATCACCCAACCGCGCGGCGTGCATTGCGGAACATGCGCAGCCACGGGCCCGCGCCAGCCATGTCGTCCGGCCGCCACGACAGCTGCGCGGCACGGCACACGCGTTCCGGATGCGGCATCAGAATGGTGAAGCGGCCATCACCCGTGGTGAAGCCCGTCAGCCCCCCGGCCGAGCCATTCGGATTGAGCGGATAGATCTCCGTCGGGGCGCCGCGGTGATCGACGTAGCGCAGCGTCGCCACGGCCTGTGCCGCATGGGCCGCTTCGCGGAAAACAACCTGCCCTTCGCCGTGCGACACCACGATCGGCATCGTCGAGCCGGCCATGTCGGCAAAAAAGAGCGACGGCGACGCCAGCACCTCGACCTGCGCGAAACGTGCCTCGAACTGTTCCGATACGTTCCGCTCGAAACGTGGCCAGGCGGCCGCGCCAGGAATCAGGTCGTGCAGCTGGCTCATCATCTGGCAGCCATTGCACACCCCCAGTGCGAACGTGTCGGAACGTTCGAAGAATGCCGAAAACGCATCCCTGGCGCGCGGATTGAACAGGATGGACTTGGCCCAGCCTCCCCCGGCGCCCAATACATCGCCGTAACTGAAGCCGCCGCAGGCCACCATCCCGCTGAAATGACCCAGGCTCGTGCGGCCGGACAGGATGTCGCTCATGTGCACGTCGACGGCAGCGAACCCCGCGGCGTCGAATGCCGCGGCCATCTCGACCTGGCCATTGACCCCCTGTTCGCGCAGCACGGCCACCTGGGGACGCTTGCCGCTGCGGATGAAGGGCGCGGCAATGTCGTCGTTCATATCGAAGCCTGGCGCATAGTGCAGACCCGGATCGGTCGCGTCGGCGTGGCGGGCGAACTCCTGTTCCGCGCAGGCGGGGTTGTCCCGCAGTTTCGCCATTTCGTAGCTGGTGCGCGCCCAGGCACGTTGCAGATCGACACGCGCCTCGTCCAGCACCACCCTGCCCTCGCGCAGCACCCGCACACGGTCCAGCGCATTGATCTGGCCGACGACATAAAACTCGCTGCGCAGGCCGGCGTCGATGAAGGCCTGCATCACCGCCTGCGTATCGGCGCGGCGGATCTGCAGCACGGCGCCGGCTTCCTCGCTGAACAGCACATTGAAAATACGCGGCGAATAGCCCGACTCGCCCAGTGCTTCCGGTTCCGGGCGGCCCTCGTCCTCGACTTCATGGCGAATCTGGTCGAGACACAGTTCGTCCACGTCGAGATCGAGCCCGCAATGTCCGGCGAACGCCATTTCGGCGAGGGCCACGAACAGCCCGCCGTCGGAGCAATCATGATAGGCCAGCAGCTTGCCGGCTGCCGCAAGCGTTTGAATCGTGTCGAAGAATGCCGCAAGCACGGCTGCCTGCGGGGCGTCCGGACAGCGGTCGCCCACCTGCTTGTAGGCCTGCGCGAAGCTCGATCCGCCGAGGCGGTTCTTGCCCAGGCCCAGATCGATCAGTACCAGATCGGACTCGCCGGCATCGCGGCGCAGTTGCGGCGTGAGATGCGCGGTCGCATCGGGGGTGGTGGCGAACGCCGAGATCACCAGCGATACCGGCGACGTCACCGCTTTCTTCTCGCCGTCGGCTTGCCATACCGTCTTCATGCTCATCGAATCCTTGCCGACCGGGATGGAAATCCCCAGCGCCTGGCAATAATCCGAAACCGCCGCCACGGTATCGAACAGCGCGGCATCCTCGCCCGGATGGCCGGCCGGCGCCATCCAGTTGGCCGACAGCTTCACGCCGCCAAGGCCCTCGACGCGCGCGGCGGCCAGATTGGTGATCGCCTCGGCGACCGCCATGCGCCCCGACGCGGGCGCATCGATCAGCGCCAGCGGCGCTTTCTCGCCGATGGAAAACGCCTCGCCCAGCGTGGTCTGGTAGCCCGCCAGCGTGATCGCGCAATCGGCGACGGGAATCTGCCACGGCCCCACGCACTGGTCGCGCGCGGTCAGCCCGCCGACCGAACGATCGCCGATGGCGATCAGGAACATTTTCGACGCCACCCCAGGCATCGCCAGCACGCGGTAGACCGCGTCTTGCAGATCGATGCCGTCGAGCACCAGCGGCGCCGGTGCGGCAGCCTGACGCGCGACGTCGCGCGTCATCTTCGGCGGCTTGCCGAGGATCACATCGAGGCTCACGTCCACCGGCGCGTTCTGGAAATGGCTGTCGGTCACCAGCAGGTGGTTCTCGTCGGTAGCCTCGCCCAGCACCGCGAACGGGCAGCGCTCGCGCTCGCACATCGCGCGGAATTCGTCGAGACGGTCCGGCGGGATCGCCAGCACGTAGCGCTCCTGCGCCTCGTTGCACCAGATCTCGCGCGGCGACATGCCGGATTCCTCCGACGGCGCGGCGCGCAGCTCGAAGCGGCCGCCGCGGCCGCCGCCGTGCACCAGTTCGGGCAGCGCGTTGGAGAGGCCACCGGCGCCGACGTCGTGGATCGACAGGATCGGGTTGTTGTCGCCGAGCTGCCAGCAGCGGTCGATCACTTCCTGCGCGCGCCGCTCCATCTCGGGGTTGCCGCGCTGCACCGAGTCGAAATCGAGGTCGGCGGCGTTGGCGCCGGTGTCCATCGACGAGGCAGCGCCGCCGCCCAGCCCGATCAGCATGCCGGGGCCGCCCAACTGGATCAAGAGCGTGCCGACCGGCAGCATTTTCTTCTCGACGTGGTCAGCGCGGATGCTGCCGACGCCGCCCGCCAGCATGATGGGTTTGTGGTAACCGCGCCGCTGCGCCGCCACGGTCTCTTCGAAGGTGCGGAAATAGCCGGCCAGGTTGGGACGGCCGAATTCGTTGTTGAACGCCGCCGCGCCGATCGGGCCTTCGAGCATGATGGCAAGCGGCGAAACGATGCGCTCGGGCTTGCCGTAGGCGCCGGCTTCCCACGGCTGTTCGAAGCCGGGAATGTTGAGGTTGGACACCGAAAATCCGGTGAGGCCGGCCTTGGGCTTGGAGCCGATGCCGGTCGCGCCCTCGTCGCGGATCTCGCCGCCGCTGCCGGTGGCGGCGCCGGGGAAAGGCGAGATCGCGGTCGGATGGTTGTGCGTTTCCACCTTCATCAGCACGTGGGTGAGTTCGCTGCTGTAGGCGTAGCCGCCGTCGGCGCGCGGGTAGAAGCGATCGATCTGCGCGCCCTCGATCACCGACGAGTTGTCGGAATACGCCACCACCGTGCCCGCGGGATGCGCGGCGTGAGTGTCGCGGATCATGCCGAACAGCGACTTCGCCTGCGCCGCGCCGTCGATCACCCAGGCGGCGTTGAAGATCTTGTGGCGGCAGTGCTCGGAGTTGGCCTGCGCGAACATCATCAGCTCGACGTCGGTGGGGTTGCGCCCGATGCGGGTGAAGTTGTCGACCAGGTATTCGACTTCGTCGTCCGACAGCGCCAGGCCGAGATCGCGGTTGGCGGCCTCCAGCGCGGCGCGGCCGCCCGCCATCACATCGATGGCGGTCAATTCGCGCGGCGGCACGTGCCGGAACAGCGCCTGCGCGGCGTCCAGCGAGTCCATCACGGCTTCCGTCATGCGGTCGTGCAGCAGCGGCAGCAGCGCCGTCAGCGCCTGCCCCGAAAGCGCGCCGCCCTGCGCGTCATGCAGGTAGTAGGCCACCCCGCGCTCGATGCGGCGCAGTTGGGCCAGGCCGCTGTTTCTGAGGATATCCGTCGCCTTCGACGACCACGGCGAAATCGTGCCCGGACGCGGCGTGACCAGCAACTGCACGTCGTTCGCCGCCGGGCTGTCGGCGGGGGTGCCGTAATCCAGCGTTTTGTCGAGCTGCCGCGCGGCAGCCGCGTCCAGTTCGGCGTCCAGCTCCAGGAAATGCCAATGGCGCGCCGCCAACTCGCCCAGCGCAATGCCTAGCCGGGCGGCCTCCTGGCGGATTTTATCGATGCGGAAAGACGACAGCGCGGCACTGCCGGGGAGCGATACGATGGAAGACATGAGCGCCTTTGCAAACAGGGCAAAGGCGCTATTTTAGCCGATTGGAGCGCTTGGCCGGACGGGCTTAGCGGCGCATCCGGCTCTGCTTCTGCCAGGCTTCGAGGCAGTCGAGCCCGCAAAAATGGTGGACATAGTCCTGCGCATCCGTCAGTTTGGCCGCATCGGCGGGGACCTCCTTCAAACAGACTTCGCAGTTGAAAACCGTACAACTGTTTTCATCGGGACATTGCGCCACCAAAGCGCCGGCGGGGGTGCGATGACGAGTATCCATGGGTATTCCAGAAAGTTTCGCAACACCTTGTAGTATAAGCCGCCGCGGGCATCCCGCAAGCCGGCCGGACCGGCCCGCGCGGGTCAGTAGCCGGCCTCCCGGATTGCCTGCTTGATCAGCTGGTAATCCGCCTGCTTGTCGATCACGAACCCCGTCACCTTGCTGTGGATGGTTTTTTGCAGCGACTGGATGACTTCCGGGCTGAGCGCGGCGGCAGCCCTCCCCAGCTTGTCCTGCTCGGCCGCGGAGAAACGATTGCTCGCCATCAGGGTGAAATCCGGAGTTGCGGGCAAGACATACCAGGTCTCGAACTCGCCCCTGGCGACCAGTTGGTCGGCCAGCTTGCTGCGCAGGCTGCCGGCCTGGGCAAAATCACGCTGCATCGCCAGCACCACCTCCTCCTGGGTTTTCAGATTGAGGATCTGCGCCGCATCCTGCTTGTTGCGCCTGAGCGTGTGGCGCGCCATCACGTCGAGCCAGGATTCCTTTTCGGTGAGCGCCACCGTCGTCACCGCGGCACCCTTGCGGCGCACCAGAACGCCCGTGGCCTGGTCGCGCACCCGCGCCACCGGCGAGTAGCGGTGGTCCAGCGCGGCCACCGCCACCGACGGCGGCACAAAATACATGTCCAGCCGGCCGCCCTCCATGGAGCGCGCAATGCTTTTGATGCTGCGGAACAGGGTAAGTCCCGGTTTCGCGCCCATGGCCGCGCCGAGGGCCTGGGCAAAGGGCATCGCCCAGGCGCGGAAATCCCCCATGAGCACGTCCGCCTTGCCGGTGCCCGGGTATATGCCCAGGTTCAGTTCCGTCCCGGCCGCATGCGCCGCCAGCGGCAGCGCGGGAAGCAGCGCCAGAGCGGCCAGAAAGTGTCGTCGTTGCATCTTCGTTCTCCATTTTCCGGGCTGGGCGCGCGGCAAACCATCAACAGCATTCCAAAAGCCTCGCTGAACATCAGGCGACTTAGTCATTTTCTACCAGTCCGGCGTGCCGCCACGGGAACGCTGCACGCAATCGCGCCGCCGCCGGGATTAAGATGTCTGCTGCGTCCCGACTTGATTCCCCTGTCTGCCCATGCCGACCGCTCCCGCTTCCCTCGTTTCTCCGCCGCTGTTCACCGCCGCCGACATCCGCATCGTCGACCGGCACTGGGCGGACACCCGCCCCGCAACCTCGTTGATGGAAAGGGCCGGCGCCGCGGCCGCCGAACTGGCGGGCACGCTCGCCCGCGAATCGGGCGCCCCTGTCCTGGTGCTGGCCGGTCCCGGCAACAACGGCGGCGACGCCCTGGTCGCCGCGCGACACCTGATGGCGCAGGGTTTCCGCGTGTCCGTCGTCAGTCGCGCCGATCCCGCCCGCCTGCCGCCGGATGCTGCGCGCGCCTGGGCCGCCTGGCGCGCAAGCGGCGGTGCGGTCCTGGCGGACATCCCGCCGTCGCAGCGCTTCAGCCTGGTCGTCGACGGCCTGTTCGGCGTCGGCCTGCAGCGCGAGGTCGCGGGCGAGGAAGCGCGCTGGATCGCGCAGGCGAACCGGCTCGACAGCCCGCGCCTGGCGCTCGACGTGCCGAGCGGGCTGGACAGCGACCGCGGCTGCGTGCGCGGCTGCGCGTTCGCCGCCGATCACACGCTGACCTTCCTCGGCCTCAAGCCGGGCCTCCTCACCGCGGACGGCCCCGACCACGCCGGCGAATTGCATCTCGACATGCTCGGCGTCGACCCGGCCGCCCTGCCCGCCGTGCCGGGCATCGCGCTGACGCAGCTGGAAGCGCGCCACCGCCTGCCGCCGCGCAGGCGCAACAGCCACAAGGGCAGCTACGGCCATGTCGGCATCGTCGGCGGCGCCCGCGGCATGGTCGGCGCGTGTCTCATCGCCGGGCGCGCGGCGCTCGCGCAGGGCACCGGCAGCGTCACCCTGGGGGTGCTGGACGAGCGCATCGTGGTCGATTACGGCGAGCCGCGGCTGATGTTCGCCGCCCCGGAGAATCTGCTGGAGGCGGGCCCGAGCGTGCTGGCGGTCGGTCCCGGGCTGGGTCAGGGCACGCGCGCGCATGCGCTGCTTGAAGTCGCGCTGGGCGCGCCCTGCCCGCTGGTACTGGATGCCGATGCGCTGAACCTGCTGGCCGGCGATGCGGCCTTGGCGGACCGGGCGGCGCAGCGCACCGCGTCCATCCTGCTCACCCCGCATCCCGGCGAAGCCGCGCGCCTGCTCGGCGTATCCAGCGGCGACATCCAGGCGGACCGGGTCGAGGCGGCGCAACGGCTGTGCGCGCAATTCCACGCGCACGTCGTGCTGAAAGGGGCGGGCAGCGTGATCGCCCACCCCGGCGGTCGTTATGCCATCAACACTACGGGCGGGCCGTGGCTGGCGCAGGCGGGTTCGGGCGACCGCCTGACCGGCATGGTCGCCTCGCTGCTAGGCCTGGGAATGGATGCAGGAGATGCGCTGGAGGCCGCCGCCTGGCTGCACGGCGTTGCGGCGGGCTGATCAGCAGACGCGGTTTTTCAGATAGGCGGCGAAGTCCTCGCTGACTTCGCTGTGGCGCAGCGCATATTCCACTGTCGCCTGCAGGTAGCCGAGCTTGCTGCCGCAGTCGTAGCGCACGCCGTCGTAGGCGTAGGCCAGCACCTGCTGTTCCTTCAGCAGCGCGGCGATGGCGTCGGTGAGCTGCAGTTCGCCGCCGGCGCCCGGCTTGAGATGCTGGATATGGTGAAAGATGCGCGGCGTCAGGATGTAGCGACCGACCACGCCGAGGGTCGACGGCGCCTCTTCGGGCCTGGGCTTCTCGACGATGGCGTTGACGCGCGACACGCGCTCGGCCATCGGGCTGGCGTCGACGATGCCGTAGGACGCGGTGTCCTCCGGCGCAACCTGCTGCACCCCGAGCACCGAGCACTGGTAGTAGTTGTACTGATCGACCATCTGCTTCATCACCGGCGGCGTGCCGTCGAGCAGGTCGTCGGCAAGGATGACGGCGAAGGGCTCGTTGCCGACCACCGGCTGCGCGCACAGCACGGCGTGGCCGAGGCCGAGCGCCTCGGCCTGGCGGATGTAGATGAAGTTGACGCCGGCCGGGCGGATCGACTGCACCAGTTCCAGCACGCGCTTCTTGCCGCGCGCCTCCAGTTCGGTCTCTAGCTCGTAGGCCTTGTCGAAGTGATCCTCGACGGTGCGCTTGGTGCGGCTGCTGATGAAGATGATGTCGGTGATGCCGGCGTCCATC
>ERZ778018.333-NODE-333-length-78883-cov-785.746816_pt1 | contig 78883 bp, 65 predicted proteins | sample MGYA00375748_ERZ778018 | MGnify/ENA primary metagenome ERZ778018 (study PRJEB29350, sample SAMN05509839) | bioreactor metagenome | biome: bioreactor; material: wastewater | place: South Africa: University of Cape Town | collected 2014-04-22 ... | reverse complement strand
ATGTTTTGAATGCCTTATCCCTTATCGCTATACTGGGGACTGAATAGTTACAAATTCCTGTTCCATAGGGAGCCTGCAACATTTTGTGACCATCGATGGTGAATGAACTGATATCCGGATTTCTAAAAGAGAGTTCATCTTTCCCGCTGGTGAAGGGGTAAATAAATCCACCTAAAGCCGCGTCGACATGCACAAAATAATCCTTGAATTGAGCTTTCACTTTTTCTAAAACCGGAGCAGGTTCATCCACACTTCCAAACATGGTGGTTCCCATTGTCAGATGGACTATCAGATATTTAATTCCACTTTCTTTGGCTTCGGAAAGTTTCTTTTCCAAATCATCCAAATCCCAGAGTCGATTTTTATCCAGCGCAACTTTGATGGGACGCATACATAGCAAATTGCAACCCTTGTAAGCCGAATAATGAACATCTTCCGAAAAGAGCACGCCGATTTCTTCGGCTTTTGCTCCTTTCTCTTTTTGAAAATAATTTCTATAAATCCATTGTGCCTGAATGTTCGCCTCTGTTCCGCCGGGAGCGACATAGCCATCATAACCTCCGGGCATAGCACAGAAAATCTCTTCAGCACAGATTCGTATCAAATCCACTTCCAGGCGTTGCGTGCCTCTGAAGTATTCCTCTCCTTCGGAATAGGTGTGGCAACCGATGTGATTCGGATTGTTGACCAGAGCAGAAATAAAAGCAGCATCTTTCAAAAAAGGAGCGTTGAAATAAAATTGCTCCTGATCGAGATAGGTTGCCGGAATACCGAGGATGTTTTCAGTGTAACTGATATTTTGTTGAAGGGCTTCAAAAACCCTTTGTTTGATATCGCGGGTGGGCAGTTTGGGCCAATACATTCATTTGATTTTAGAGATGCAAAATTAGAGAGTTATTAGTCCGCTTCCCGGTTCTTTTTTATTTTATAACACTCTCAATTGCTTTTCCGACAGGATGATTTGCCGTATAGTGAAATCCTAAAAGGGAAGCAATTGTTTGTGCAAATTGATCTTCATAAATCTGTTCGGTGTTTTTTACTTCTCCCGATGCGGGTGTATCCGGGCCGATGGCCATAAACCAGGTTTCATTGGAATGTTGAACATCCCGGCCATGGTCTGTCCACCCGTTGCCAACACCTCTTCCATGATCGGGAACGATGAGAAAAGTTGTTTTTCCTTCGTAAAATTTGTCGCGCTGCATCATGTTCCAGAGATTTTCAATCATCTCATCGAGATGATGAATGTCGTCGAGATAGTTTTCGTATTTTCCGTCATGAGCATATTCATCTGTATCTCCGAAATCAATATAAACCACCTTCGGATGTCTGGCCTGAATGTAGGATTTTGCCAATGCATAAACTTCAAAATCCAATCTCTCTTCTTCACCGAAAGTTTTAGGTGCAAAATGCTGAATCTCACTGGCTAATATTTCTGATTGTGTCAGATGATCGCCGTAAATATTTTCCCATGGCACATTGATGAGCATCCTGCTGTTTTCTTTGTTCAGGCAACGGCCGGTCGCTCCCCAGCACGCAAACGTGACTACCTGGCTTTGATAGTTTTTTTGACGGTTGAGAAATTCCAGAATATTCATGTTGGTATTGGTGGGATAGCTGTTTGAGTTGATAGCAGAATCAACAAATCCGCTCAACACTTCTGCTCTTCCGGGATAAGAAATCCAGTAAGGATTTTTTACGTTGACAAAATTTCCAAAATCTCTGTTGCCATATAACCGGCCATGCTGTGCAATATAATTCCAGGTGAAGGGCATCAGTTTTTTTCTTCTCTCAACAAGGTCATCATCCCAATATTTTTTAAATCGCGCGGTAGAATCGTTGGAATTAAACTTCCTGTCGGATAGCAGGTTGTAATCAGCGCCATGAAAAAGTTCCTGCCACCGATACCCGTCAATCAGAATGAGAATAACATTTTCAGTTTTATTTTTCTTCTGTGCCTCTGCCGGACTGGTAAACGAAGAAAAGACAATGAGAGTCAGGAGTGAAAAATATTTGAATTTCATTTTTTATCAGGATTATTTAAAAAACGGAGTCAATTTTTTAAAAAAAATTAAATGGCAACCTTTCATCAATACAACAGATATTGTTTGCTTTTATTTTGCCATCCGGCTTCACTTTTGTATTCTGTGAACCAGATGAGGATATCTGCATCGCTTTTGTATTTGACAAAATAGATTTTCTTTTTTGCATCACTTTTGTATTTGGCAAAATACCAAATGCCATTATTTTTATCTGCATCACTTTTGTATTCAGCTTTGTAAACAACCAGGTCAGCTTCGCTCCTGAATTGTGTCACATATACTTTTACATCAGCTTCACTTTTATAATCGCACGAATAGACAATCTGGGCGTGGGCCGTAGAAGTAATAAAAGATACCAGGATCAGTGCAATAGTCTTCATGTTTTTTGTTTTTCAAATCCGGAATTAAGGTAAAACTAAAATCTGAAATCAGGACCCGGCTAAAAAATTGGATTTTTAATCAGGAATACAACTGTTATGTATAAACGAAAATATCAGAAATCCCTTCGTCCCCTACTTTAAATTAATATGTTTTCGATTTTGGATATTTTATTTTTTGCAAAAAGGTATCAGAATGAGGCCTCAGAGAAAAATGGTAACTTAGAAGGATTAAAAAAATTAAATCTTTAAACATCATGAGAATCAGGCACCTAATTGCTGCAGCCGGAATCCTTGCCTTTGCGGCCGGATGCAACAGCTCTTCAGAAAAGAGCGGGGAACAAAAGGCAGCGGCTCCTGCAACCAACCAGGAAGTTTATGAAGCCGAACTCACACCTCTCAATTCGGTTGTAACCGGATTGCAGACAACCGGCGAAGCTAAGTTTGTCATTTCGGGCGATACGATGACCGTCACCATTGATGTGAAAAATGCACCTCCCGGAATTCAGCACTGGCAACACTTTCACGGATTTGCCAACGACAGCATGGCCATGCCGGCAACCATTAAGGACGATAAGAACGGTGATGGCATTATTGATGTGACTGAGACTGGTCCCGTTTCGGGCACCACCATGGTTCCTTTTAATAATATGCCCGATCACATGAATGTGGGTGACACGACTTATCCGGTAGCCAATGCCGATGGTTCGTATCATTACGAAACCAGGATTCCGATGGATAGTCTGAAAGCTGCATTTGCAAAAGCATTTGGTGGTTCGCAATTGGATCTGGATAAACGGGTTCTTTATATTCATGGTGTACCTTCAAGTGCCAAGTTGCCAAAGACAGTTGCTTCCATTGCCAATATTCCAGCAAACATCACTTTACCTATTGCTGTGGGGATGATTGTGAAGGCAAAGCAATAACCTTTGGAGAGATGCTAACGATATACTTAGTTGGCAGTTATTGATTTTTATTGGTTTCTTAAAAATAACTTTGCATACGGCTTGAAATCATGCCGTATGTTTTGTTTTTGTAAATGACGAAAGAGAGAATGGGAAAGAAAAAACACCTCAGCGACGTTGCGTTTTCAGTTTTGGACCTTGTTCCGGTGCGTGAAGGTTTCAGCCATCGTTCCGCGATGGAAAAAAGCCTTGAACTGGCACAACATCTGGAGAAATGGAATTACAAAAGGATATGGGTGGCAGAGCACCACAATGCACCGAGTATTGTAAGTTCAGCTACACCTTTGCTGATCCAATATCTGGCCCAGGGCACAAAAGTTATTCGCGTTGGTTCGGGCGGAGTTATGCTCCCCAATCATTCGCCATTGGTTGTTGCCGAACAGTTTGGTACACTTGCTACCTTGTTCCCCGGCAGAATCGATCTCGGATTGGGCAGGGCTCCCGGGACAGACCAACTCACTGCACGTGCTCTTCGAAGAGAAAGGTTAGGCTCGTCTGATGATTTTCCACAAGACGTTCAGGAATTGCAGTTTTATTTTTCAAAAGGAAGTGCAAACAGTTCTGTGAAAGCTATTCCCGGGCAGGGATTGGAAGTGCCTGTTTATATTTTGGGTTCAAGTACCTTCAGTGCACACCTCGCCGCTGCATTGGGTTTGCCCTATGCCTTTGCGAGTCATTTTGCTCCGACGTATTTGTTTGAAGCTTTGGATATCTACCGGAAAGAATTTAAACCGTCAGACCAGATTGATCATCCCTATGCGATTGCGGGAGCCAACGTGGTTATCGCCAAAACGGATGCAGAAGCCGAATTCCTGGCTACCAGCAGTAATCTTTTTGCACTTGATATCATCCGGAATACAAGAAGGCCCTTGCAACCACCGGTAAAAAATATGAGAGAAATCTGGACACCTTACGAGGAAGCCCAGGTCGGATTTATGAGAAAGTATGCTTTTATCGGGAGCCCTGAAACTGTCAGAAAAGGATTGGAAAAATTCATCGAAGAAACTCAGATAGATGAATTAATTTTTTCAAGTTATGTCTATGATACCGATTTAAGATTACAATCCTTTGAAATACTTTCTCAGTTGCGAGAAAGGTAAATCTTTTCATTTTTTGACATAACTGTGAGGCTGGTTTTACAGGTTAGGTCATTCTTGTGACTAACTTTGGCAGCTTCCATGCAATAAGGATAAATGCCGGTTAAATCAGGTACTTGAGAGAATTCTCTTGTAAAAGAAATCCAAAGTCAAAAGGACAATTCAAAATTTTTCATATTGGCTAACCGGTTAATGCAATAGGACGAATGATACAATAATCATATTTGAAATATGAATACTGCGTATATTATTTTAATTGTGTTCAGCCTGCTTTGGTGCGGGTTTATGAGTGCAATTAGTTTTATGGAATCCTGGCTAAAGTTTAGAGCGCCCGGGTTGGAGACTACAGTAGGTTTGTCTGTTGGACGAAAGGTTTTTGGCGGATTAAATAAAGTTGAATGGTCGATGATTTTGATTATCTGGATTACACTCATCATATTTCGTCCGGAAATTTCCCGGATCATTTTAAGTATTTACGGATTGCTCACATTATTTTTAATTTCTCAGAGTTACTTTTTGTTACCCATGATGAATAAACGTGTGGATGCAAGGCTGAAGGGGGAGAAGCTGCCTCCCAATAACTATCATTTCTGGTATGTAGGAATGGAAATGATCAAGTTTGCCGGGCTGCTTTATTGTGCTGTCTCTTTATTCAAGGTCCATTCTTAGCCGTTTTGCAGTTGACTGAAAATTTGGGTTAAAATGAAGTGATGGTAAATTTCGTGTATGCTACAGTGTTATATGGATAAATATTTTTAGCCTTCCGTTCAAAGCCTTATTTATATCCAAATACCCTTTCAAAGTCAAATGTCAACCCAATAGCGAAATTTCCACCGCGCGGGTGCAGTTTGGTTGTTGATAATATCTGGCTGCCTTTATACACCAGGGTAGATCCCGAGATTTCAAGAAGCACGCCTTTAATTTCAGGAGTTCCAAACTGAAGGTCAAATCCTATTTCAGGGAATACGATTGTTTTACCGGGAATTTTATTAAACCCGTAATATAAAAGCTCCTCCGGGTTATAATCTGTGAGGTACTTTCCATAATGAACAAACGAATATTTTAGGTAGAATGAGGAATGAAAATATTCATTCGGGATAAAGTTTAGAGATGTCTGAAAAGAATATTTCCCCACATTGATTTCATGAAACCGGCTGTAATCAATACCGGTACTGTCTGATTTTTCAAATAAAGAAAATTTGCCTTTTCCTGCGGTGGCGTAAAAGTTCAGGGTCATTGACCGGTTTCTGTTCAATGGGAAAAAATATCCCGGCCCTAATTCAATAATGTTTCTTTTATAATGGATTTCTGATTTTATTTTATCAAAGGAAAGAGTGCTCAAATCCCTTTCGCTCCTGTTAAACCATGAAGCCACAACTGCCCAGTGATTTGTAAAAGCATAAGCTCCCTGCAGATCTACCCCAGAGGTCTTATTATGGTTCGGCCTTAAAAATCGGGTAGAATAGGCAGCGCTTATTTTAGAGTCTCCCTTTTCTTTGAAATAGGGAATGTTGGGAGCTGAGGGTGCGTAAATAAATCTTTGCGTAGTACACGAGATACTTAATATAATCGGGAAAAGGAATATAGGTGTAACTCTTTTCATAAGCGGAAATTCTGTTGATGCAATCTACAAAAAAAATGGCCTGTATATTTTTATACAAGCCACTTCAAAAAAGTTATCTGAATTACCAGATTTTCACACGTTCATCTGCCGGGCGAAACATGCCATCACCGGGTTTCACATTCCAGGTCTTGTAAAATGTATCCATATCTGACATGGGTCCGTTGACACGGTAAATTTCCGGAGAGTGCGGATCGTTATTGATTCTCCACAACAAACGTTCAGGGCGTGTTTTAATGCGCCAAACCTGGGCGGCTGACATAAAGAATCTTTGATCGGGCGTCAGTCCATCGATCTTCTTTTTGCTCTTTCCCTGCTTTGTCATTTTGAATGCCGCATAGGCAATATTCATTCCACCGATATCAGCCATGTTTTCACCGAGTGTGAGTTTTCCATTCACATGGACAGAATCGAGCACCACATAATGGTTGTATTGGTTAACCACTTTTTGAGCGATGGCTTCAAATTTTTTGCGGTCTTCGGGTGTCCACCAGTTTTTCAGGTTTCCGTCTTTGTCATATTGACTTCCCTGATCGTCGAAGCCATGCGTCATTTCATGGCCAATGACATAACCGATACCTCCGTAGTTCACAGCATCATCTCCATGTTGGAAATAAAACGGAGGTTGAAGGATGCCGGCCGGAAATACAATTTCATTGAAAGAGGGATTGTAGTAAGCATTCACAGTTGGCGGCGTCATAAACCATTCAGACTTGTCGACGGGTTTATTGAGTTTATCAATATTTTGCTGATAGGCCCATGCGCCAATATTCTGAAGATTTTGAACCAGAGAATTGCGATCTATATCGACACTCGAATAATCTTTCCATTTGTCAGGATATCCGATTTTAAGAGTGAATGCATTCAGTTTTTCAAGCGCTGTTTTCTTAGTGGCTTCACTCAACCAGCTTGCTTCTTTGATTTTTACAGCATAAGCCTTCTGGAGATTGTGTACCAGGTTAAGCATATAGGCTTTTGCTTCGGGAGGAAAATATTTCTGAACGTACAATTGTCCGAGGGCATCTCCCAATACGCTGTTGACAAGCGATGAAGCCCTTTGCCAGCGCGGTTCCGGAACCTGTTGCCCGCTCAAAGTCTTGCTGAAGAAATCGAAGTTGGCTTCTTCAAAAGGTTTGCTTAGCCAGCGGGCAGCATCATTTACGATATGAAAAGTCAGATACTCTTTCCACACGTGAAGCGGTGTTGAACTTATAAGATTTGAAACGCCTTTATAAAAATCTGGTTGTCGTATCAGAAGTGTATCTTCGTGTATGCCTAACTGTTGTAGTAAGGTATTCCAGTTGAGGTTTGGAGCTATTGCATTGATTTCATTTGCTGCCATCAGGTGATAATTGGCCTGTGGATCGCGGAGTTCTACCGGAGTTTTGGATGCTTTAGCAAGTTCTGTTTCAAGGTTGACAATATCGTTTGCGATTTTACCATGCGTATCAACAGTGCCCATTGCCAGGTTAAAAATCTTTTCGATATATTTTTTATAGGCTGCTCTTATTTCTTTGCTTTTTGGATCCTGATTGAGATAATAGTTTTTGTTGGGGAGCCCCAATCCGCCTTGCCCGAAACGGGCACGTTCAAGATTGCTGTTTTTGTCGTCTGAAGAAACGGAGAAAGAAAAAAGAAGGCGGTTTCCTTTGGTGTATTGAGTGGTAATGAAGTCAAGTAAATCCTTTGTATTTTGGATAGATTGAATACGTCCCAGTGTACTCCAGAGAGGGCTGATTCCTGCGGCATTAATGGCATTGCTATCGAGTGCACTCGCATACAAATCACCAACCTGTTGAGCAACGGACCCTTTGGTTGGGTTATTCAAATTCAGGCAGGAGTCCAGAATGGTTCTCATGTTTGAAAGAGCCTGGTCTCTTACAACATAAAAAGATCCCCATCCGGTTTTATCGGCAGGAATGACTGCATTTTTTAGCCATGTACCATTGGCATACTCAAAGAAATTTTGTGCCGGATTTATTTTTGTATCTCTCCCCGAGAGATCCAAAGGATCCTTTTGGGCTGAGGCATCATTAGCGTGGCCAAGCATGCCAACGGTTGCAACGGCTGCAAAGAAGAAAGGAAATGTTCTGTTCATGTGACCGAATTTTAATTTTATTGGAATAGAATAATTTTTTAATAATACCGCATAACAAAGTTATTTCTAAATGATAAATTCAATTTGAATTGATTCTTTAATTTACGGATAGGCGGTATTGGAAGGATTGTTTAATGAGGTCCCAGCCGTTCAGTACTTTTGCAGAACGTTGTGCACACCGGTTAATCTGTTGAAAATATCTGGCAGGCAGGATGCGGGATTAATTGATAATTATCATTTTCTTTTATGAAACATTTTAAAGATCGAATCTGGCTGATACTTGTATTCATATTATGTTTGAGTATCATGTCTTTTGTGATAAAAGGTAAAACCAGCGGTTTTTCATTTATGAATTATTTATCTGGTATTAATGTACCTTTTGAGGATACAGCCTTTTTCCAATATCCCAGAATATTTTTTGAAAACAGCCTGATGGAAGGCGGATATTTTTACAGCCACGTCAAATACAAATCTCCGGGCTGGGTCGAAAATGAAAATCTGAAGATTCCCGTTGACAGTGAAATATTTTTTACTCCCGGCAATTCATTGAAGCTGAAATATGTTTCCCGTCAGGGCGGATATTGGGATGCTACAATCGACTACAATAACTGGCGTGGCAAAGATCATTTTGAAGAGGGAAACCTTTTGGCATTTAAATTATTCATCAGGACTGAAACAAACCGGGAATCATTGCCTTTCATTTCGATTGAAAGTAAAGATTTTGTTTTCTCCGAAACAATTAGTTTAAGGAAATACCTTCCGGCATACAGAACCGGAAAATGGCTGACCGTTTCCATCCCGCTAAAAGATTTTCAAAATACCAGTGTCAGGCATAGCGATGATATTATTGGCATTTCTTTTTCTCAGGGGAAGGCCGATGGCAACACGAACGAAATCTATATTGATCAATTGGAAATAACACCGGATAATGAAACTACCGCCAATTTGAAAAATGCACCGCATCTTACCCGTGCCAGCGGATATGAAAGGCATGTGGATGTTTATTGGGACACGCTCTATAGCTCTCAATATCGTTACATAGAGATTTACAGATCTGAAGATGGGAAAAATTTTCAGGGTGTCGGAATCAGCGATCCCTCACGCGGACTTTTTACCGATTACACCGGCATCCCCAATCAGAAGTTTTATTATCGTGCAAAATGGCTGGATGATAAATATGATAGTTCGGAATTTTCAAATACCGTTGATACGTTAACTCATTTGATGTCAGATTCTGCTTTGCTGAGTATGGTGCAGGAAGCTTCATTCAGGTATTATTGGAATGGGGCAGAACCGAACAGTGGAATGACGCTTGAAGATATTCCGGGAAGGAAACACATGATTGCAACAGGTGCATCAGGCTTTGGAATGATGGCAGTTATTGTGGGTGTGAAACGAGGATTTATTTCAAGGCAGCAGGCTGTTAAACGTTTTACGAGAATCGTTCACTTTCTCCAAAATGCTGATAAATTTCACGGCGCTTTTTCCCATTTCATAGATGGGCGGACAGGAAAAGTAATCCCGTTTTTCGGTAAGTATGATGACGGAGGTGATTTGGTGGAAACCTCTTTTTTGATGGAAGGATTATTAACAGCCCGTCAGTTTTTCGATAGGAATAATTATGCGGAAAAGTTCATTCGCGATGGTATCACTCAATTGTGGAAGGACGTAGAATGGAATTGGTACACGAGGTTTCCGGACAGTAATTATCTGTATTGGCACTGGTCACCGGATTATGCGTGGCACATCAATCATCGTTTTGTAGGATTTAATGAGGCGATGATTACTTACCTGCTTGCTATCGCTTCACCCACTTACGCGATTAAACCGGATTTGTATTACAAAGGATGGGCAAGCCAGACACCTTATGCACAACAATACCGCATTAATTGGGGAGGTACAAAATCGGGAAGTATGTACACCAACGGACAAACATTTTACGGGATAAAACTGAAAGTGGGTGTTTCATCGGGAGGCCCTTTATTTTTTACGCATTATTCATACATGGGTTTTGATCCGCATGCTATCAGCGATGCATACACGAATTATTTTGAAAACAACAGAAGCATAGCGCTCATCAATTATCGTTATTGTCTTGAGAACCCCAATCGTTTTGATTATTATGGAAAAGGTGTTTGGGGAATTACAGCCAGTGACGGGCCTTTTGGTTATAATGCCCATGAACCAGTGGCTGCAAGAGATGACGGAACCATTGCGCCGACAGGCGCTATCAGTTCATTTCCTTATACCCCTGAACAATCTATGGAAGCCCTGAAGGTTTTTTATCGCAGGTATGGGAAATTTCTTTGGGGTGAGTATGGATTCAGGGATGCTTTTAACCTGAAATATAATTGGTGTGCCCAAATTTATATGGGGCTTAACCAGGCGCCACAAGCCGTGATGATTGAAAATTACCGGAGTGGTTTTATATGGGATTTGTTTATGAAAAATCCGGAAATGAAAAAAGCTTTGGATGATATTCGGCAAGACGTTCATTGAATACCAACCCATCGCCTTAAACATTGTAGGTAACCCTATGTAACGGCTTTCAAGTATCAAACAGCTAAATATTAGCTATTACTCGTTACTTAGACATTAATTTCTGCTTGACAAAGTCCTTTCTTGCCCTTGATACTGGAATGTTTTTTTCACTTGTTGTTTGTATATAGCAAATTGCGCCTTCCTTGTTCAGACTCTTTACAAAATGCTTATTTACTATATATGACTGATGACAGCGTATAAACATATTATCAGGTAATAATTCCTCATATTCGTACAGACCTTTTGACACAACGATTTTTTCTCCGTTTGCCAAATTAAATATTGTGTAATTATTTTCGGATTGGCAAAAAACTATTTCATGAATATGAATAAATCGAATTTCATTTAAAAGAGGCAACGCAATATTTTCTTTTTCAGAACTCAGTTCACCGATATGAGTTAATAAATTCCGTATCTGGCTATCCGAAAATTCTTTTTTATTCTTTCTTTCTGCCTTTTTTACTGAAGCTATCAGGTCGTTAACATTTATTGGCTTCAATAAATAATCTAGTGCTGAAAATTTTATTGCTCGTATTGCATAACTATCAAATGCAGTTACAAAAATAACCTGAAATGAATATGAAGAAAGTTCGCTAAGTAAATCGAAACCACTTTTGTTTGGCATTTGAATATCCAAAAAAAGTATATCAATATCGTTGTTTTGAATTATTTTCTTTCCTTCGTCAGAGTTTAAAGCTGTACCTACCACATTTACAAACGGACAGTACTGCTTTAGCAGGGAGATAAGATTGTTAACATTATTTAATTCATCATCAATTATTGCAGCTTTCATGTAAACCAATTTTTAAAATAAAAATAAGCGATGGTACCATTTTCGGTTATGTCAATTTTATACTGGATTTGTCTTTCATTACAAATCTCGTTTATAACTGCAATACGTTCCTTTGTTAAAGAAATACCAAACCCATTTCCATTGGCTTTATTTTGCCAATGTCCATTATCAAAGATGGTTACTAAAAATCCCTGAGCTTGCTTATTTATTTGTATATCAATGACACCCTTGTTTCCCATACCGCAAATCCCATGTTTTATTGCATTTTCAATACTGGGCTGAAATATCATTGGCGGTATCTCAACATCAACCAGATTTATTGCTGTATCTATTGCAAAATTGAAAGAAAATTGAAACCTTAATTGCTCTATCTCAAGATAATCTTTTAATAATTCTACCTCTTCAGCAAGAGGTATAAAAATTACTTCACTATTTTTTAGAGCTCCTCGAAGTACTGTGGAAAACCTTGCTAAATATTGATTTGCTTGCTGCTTATCATTGTTATTTACAAGCGACTGAATAGAGCTTAGTGCATTAAAAATAAAATGAGGGTTAAGCTGCGCCTGTACGGCTTTTAGTCTATACCGAACCTGCTCAATTTTTCTTTTTTCATTGCTCCATTGCACTCTCATCTGAATAAAAAATATGCTCAGCGCAACGACTAAAGCAAATGCAACAAAGCTTGTAATAGCAAGAATGGTTTCATACCAGTGAGCTGAGACTTTAATCACATATTCATTTATCGAATTGCTGCCGACATATTTTACCTTGAAAAAGTATGTTTTATTGCTCTTTAAATTACGAAGTAAAGTAAAATGGCCTGTTCTTTGCCAGGCACTGCTATCATGCACTGTATTCAATCTGTACAAAATACTTGAATCTTCATTTACTGGTAGATTGGTAAACACTAATTCCAAATAACGGCTGGGGTCAACCTGAATCAATTTATCATTTAACTCATTAAACCCGTCCCGATATTTTTTTTCTTTGACAATAGCAGATCTCAAACTTCCTTTTGTGGTATCATTATCGCCAACCTCTCTAAATAATTCGACAGAAGGGAGGTTTTTCCTTCTTTCAAATTCAAAAACTTGAAATACTTTTCCACCCGGTTTTTTAAAACTTATTATTAATACTTGCCCTTCATTAAGAGATGTATCTATAAAATAATTTGCCTGGTTCTTTTCATTATAATTTACATTCAATTTTAATTTTCGCCATCTTGTATTAACAGTCCCCTTCCCTTCAATTTTATAATCAACCTCTTGTAGCGATATTTTTTTTACCCCCACCAGATAATCAATTCTATGAATGATTGAATAAGTATGAGCTTCAAAAGAAGTTCCCATTCTTATAGATGGTGACAAAAGCGGAAATTTAATCCAGATTATACTATCATGAGGATTATATATGATTTCATCATTAAGATGTAAATCACTCTCAACAAATACTGACATTTGTGATACATAGCCAATTCTGTCATGAGTCTTTGGCTGAGAATTACCTATGGTTGATAGCAAGGTAAAAAAAATAAAAAAATAAAAATTCAACTTAATTTATTTTAAATATTCCCCTTACAAGCGCTATTGAAAAACTTGTATTTCGACAAGTTAGAAATGGTTCAATCGCAACAGGAAGCCAAGTAAAAATAATAATTTATTTTCCTGTTCATAATATTTAACCCGGGCTATAGACAACAATCAAAAAAATTGAAATTTATATCATTCACCGACCGATTTAAGGGCTGCAAGCTGTATTTATTATACTGAATTTAAATCCAAAAAGCCCGATTTAATCGGACTTTTTGAAGAAAAGAAGTTCAGTAGAATAAGTAGTATTGCTAGAATTTACTCGATAGTCATCGTACAACCAGAACAAGAGCAGTCAACGTCAACAGACCCGTCAGGATGTTCAAGTGCATGAACCTTGCAACATTCAGAACCACTACATGAGTATTTGTGAACACTCATCATACTTGCTTCTGTCGATGGATAGTTCTGAATATATTTATCATCAATTACAACTTTTACATCACCTGTTGATGTAATTTTTTCTTTTACGCCTTGCATTAGCACAACATTTGTAATCATCCCGTCTTTTGTTTTATACTCTATATCTGAGATAACGCCCCCACTTTTAGTGATACTATATTTAATATTAGTAATATTATACTCCAGATTATCTGTTTGAAATTTTCTATTTATACTACTTGCAATTAAAGATTTTAATTCAGCAGTACTTTGAGCGATTTGAACGCCATTAGGTGCTTTAAGACTGAGTAAAGTTTGACCTTCTTGTGCCGGGTTATTTACTTCTGATTTCTTGCAAGCGAAAAAAATAGCTGAACAAATAAATAATGCTGCTATTGAAGAGAAAATCTTTTTCATTTTTTTTAATTTTATAGGTTTAAAAATTTGAGCTGGTTACTCTATGCGGATTCCGCATGGACTGCATGTACAATCAACGTGAATGTTATTGTCGTCTCCAATGTGAACATGAACTTGACAACATTCGCCACCTGTACATGTAACTTTAATCACTTCGTTTTGTGAATAAGTATTATCTAAAGCTTTGCCTTCTGAAATTATGTTAGCCGACGGAATATTTTTAAACAACACAACATTTGAATTGTATCCACTTGCAGTTTTAAATTCAACATTTGCAATAATGCCAGCGGAAAATTTATTCTTCAAAAAAGTTATTTCAGAAATATTAAAATCTTGTTTTGTCTTAAATTTTGCATTTACGGAGCTATTTAAAATAGATTTTAACTTGTCAAGGTTCTCTGCAATAGATTCTCCATTTGGAGCAACAGTTCTATAATCTAGTGGCTTTTTGTTAGACATACTCCATGACACAAAAAATATCAGGGACAACCCTGTAATTACTGTAAACAGCACCACTTTATTTTTCATAAAAAAATATTAACAATGAATAAATAGTTTTCTTAGCCCAAAATTCAAGACGGTTTATTCCTCGTCAAACGATAAATGTGAACTCAGTATAATTTGATGTGAATTCAGCTTTTTCTCTTAGTAGAAAATTTCTTATTGTCATATTGAAGGGCTACCTGCAAACCGGCAGTTTTACGTCAGCAGGGGTCGACGAATAAATCCTCATCGGCAGTAATTCTTTCGGCTACATATCCGGCTGACCAAACACGGCTGAGCGACAGAACATGTTTTTAACTTCAGTATCTATAATTGGCTTCAGTTAAATAATGCAGACTGTATTCCGGGTTCCCGTATAAATTAAAGAGGCAGAGAGATTAACCGGGATGCACTATTCAATTCTAAATTCTCTCCGCCTCTTAAATTAAAGCGTGTTTTGATGAACGCCTTTAACTATCCTCTGCTAATTTTATTCAGCGGCCTCGGGCACTTCCATCGGAACGTCTATTATCAGAAATTCTGAATCTTCAGAAGCTTCGATGTTGAAACTTTTCATTTCCCAAATTCCCAAAGCATCTCTTCTGTTGAGTATCTGATCTCCTATTTTTATTTTTCCTTTCAGCAGAAAAATGTAGGCTCCGTTTCCTTCTTTGTGAAGTTTGTATTCTTTCTGAAAGCCTTTTTCAAAATCTCCTAAATTGAACCAGGCATCCTGATAAACCCAGACGCCGGCACCATCAGGATTGGGTGAAACGATTTGCTGAAAATCATTTTTTACATGGTCTTTTGAAATGTCTTTTTGATCATAACGCGGTTCCACATTTTGTTTATTTGGAAATACCCAGATCTGTAAAAACTTTACTTTCCTGTCGGCATTTGCATTCATTTCGCTGTGTACAACTCCTTTTCCTGCCGACATAACCTGGACATCCCCTTTGCGGATAACTCCCGAATGCCCCATATTATCGCCATGTTTCAAATCCCCTTCCAACGGGATAGAAACAATTTCAAAATTCTGATGTGGATGCTTTCCAAATCCTTCGCCACCTTCCACACTGTCATCATTTAAAACCCGGAGCGCACCGAAATGCATTTTTTCAGGATTATAATAACCAGCAAAGCTGAAACTGTGATGTGTATTGAGCCATCCATGATCAGCAAAACCCCTGCTTGCAGCGCTGTGAAATATTGTTTTCATTTTTTCTCCTTTTTTTTGTTACTGCAAAGTTATCGTTGCTGCGTGCCCCTAAAATTGATGTAGGATAAGAATTGAATGTATGGGAATTCGCTTTGTCAATGATGAATTTACCCCGTGTAAAAGCAATTACCTTTGAATATCAGATAAAGATTTTATAAATGAGAGCAGTTGTTTTTAATGAGCCCGGAGAGCCGTCGGTTTTACATATCGAAAACAGGGGCAAACCAGTCCCCGGTGATAATGAAGTTTTGATAAAAGTAGCCGCAGCAGGGGTCAATCGCCCTGATACATTTCAACGTCTTGGAAGGTATCCTGCACCTAAAGGAATAGTTCAGGATATTCCGGGATTGGAAATTTCCGGTACCATTGAGAAAGCGGGTTCAAAAGTTACCACATGGAAAGAAGGTCAAAGTGTTTTTGCGCTGGTTGCCGGAGGTGGTTATGCGGAATACGTCGTCGCAGATGCAGGTAGTTGTCTTCCTGTTCCCAAAGGGTTTTCACTTGAAGATGCGGCAGCGCTTCCTGAAGTTTTGTTTACCGTCTGGCACAATCTGTTTCAAAGAGGTGGACTGAAAAAGGGTGAAGATGTTTTGATTTACGGAGGTTCTGGAGGAATTGGCGCAATGGCCATTCAGTTAACGAATCTTTTCGGTGCTCATGCATATTCTATGGCCAGTTCGGAAGGCAAGATGAATTATTGTCTTGATTTAGGCGCTAAAAAAGTGGTGAATTACAAAGAAAAAAAGTTGCCGGATGAATTGGGAACTGAGTCGATGGATTTAATACTCGACAGTTTAGGAGGGGAATATCTGGATACCAATCTTGATTTGCTCCGTCCCGACGGAAGGTTGGTTTATATCAACGCTATGGAAGGGGGGCGTCCGCCATTTGATATTAAGAAAATGATGAGAAAACGTTTACACATAACCGGTAGTACGTTGCGTGCCAGAGATTATGAATTTAAAAAAGCTTTGGCTGAAGATATTTACAGGAATGCTTTTCCCCTTCTGGAAGACAAAAGATTCAAAAATATGGTGAAGAGCCGGTTTCCTTTGGAAATGGCTGCAGACGCTCACAGGTTAATGGAATCAAGGGATTTTGTAGGCAAGATAATTCTGCTTACCGGGGAATAAAGATTGAAAACGATGGAATATTTATTTGATAAAGTAAATGAGAACCCTGAACTGAAGGGTAAAACTTATCTCAGCCATTGTTTTATACCTGGTGCGATTGACAATAAAAAACAGGAAGAAGTGGCGGAAAAATTGGCTGCTGCTCAAATTGGAATTAATTCTACAATTCCAATCGGAAGATTGATCATGCCTATTCCCACATTGTACAAGTACGGTGTCAAAATGATGACGGGAAATGACAGCATTGCAGATCTCTGGAATTCTTTCGGATCAGGTAGTGTTTTGCAAAAGGTCAGGCGGATGGCAGAACTTTACGGGTACACAACAGAGTTAGGATTGTCGAGAAGTTTGCGGCTTGCGACGGCAGATGACTTGCTGCTTGATGAAAAGGGCAACCAGCAATGGCCAAAAATGGGGCATTATGCAAATCTCACTTTTCTTGATGCCAGTTGTTCATCTGAGGCTGTAGCCAGGGTTTCACCGGTGAAGTCTATAGTGTACAAAAGGAATTTGGTTTTTTAGAGGGGATTATTGTAAAAGCCAGGCCCGACTAATACATACAAAAAGAAAAGCCCAATCGCACCCATTTGATTTCCATGCAGATTGGGCTTAATATTTATTCAGTTTTCTTATTTGTAGAAATACATAACGCCTTTCTTGATAGACTGTTTGATTCCAAATCCATCAGACTTATCTGCAGTCAAAAGGATGATTGGAGCGCCGGCCTCTGCTGCTGCCTCTTTTAATTTGCGTGTCGCTTTCTTGTCGGCGGATCCCGCTGTATGGTAAGAGAACATGCCGGAAGTTTTTCCACGGATTTCATCTCCTTTTTTCAATCCAATTACAGCTGATTGTGAAGTTGCAATCTGTACCTGCTCCCAGTCACTTTTGCTAATTACATCGATTTTCGGAGATATATCTTCTTTTCTGCCACTCGCATAAACGATTTGTTTTACCGCGAGTTTTCCAATCAGTTGTTCAGCATCTTCACCGGGGTATTTAAAGGTGATTTCGTCTTCTCCTACTTTAATGACTTTTACATCAATAGTTTCTCCGGAGTGTTTAAAAATTTTGTCGAAGTTGGATGCAGTTTCCTGAGCATAAGTTACTACTCCAAAGAGAGCAAAAATCAAGGATAAGAATAAAGTTTTCATTTTATAATGTTAGTTTTAGTTAGATACGAAAATAATGGAATTTTCTAATTTTCAAAATGATTCTCAATATTTTAAACTTTATTGATATATCTCTGGCTGAGAATTAGTGATAATGGGTTTGTATCGTTGGGTTCAGGTGAAAGGAAATCTTCTTTTTCATCAATTCCTTCAAATTATATTGCCCGGACAATATTTCATATTTTCCAATGGGAACCCTGTGCTTTTCGGCAGCTTGGGCAGATAATCGGGATGGTAAGCAATAAAAGGTGTTCTGTTTTCTATCATCTTTTTCAGGATCCGGAGCAGGCGAATCTTCTTATTTAACCGGGATTTCGCAGTAGCCTCAAAGGCTACTGTAAAGTGCGTGAGGGGTGAGGGAAGCATCACGGTAACCCCGGCTTAGAATGCCTTTGCGAAAATGATTTAATTGAGCATTAGGTTTTCTTAGTCGTTTTGCAGTCAACTGCAAAATTTGGGTTTAAAATAACCTGCTTTCTGAGTGAATGTACTATCGGCCTGGTTTTAAAATAGAATTTTAATGGACCTGAATCATGTTTTTTACCCACTCTTCATTTCTTTTCTTTTTAATCATGGTAGTCATATTCAAACTATTTATAAATTTGATTCAGACTTTCTGTACCTGACCGTACATCTAAAAATCAGATAAAATGTTCCATTTTCCGGTTCCTGATTTCTTCCAAAATATTGTTTTGCTCATTGTTAGAATTATTCTTGCCATTACGTTTTTTTACGAAGCGCGCTTTAAGTTCAGGGACATTAAGGGTTTTGCGAAGAATGACGGAGTGCCCCTGCCTGTGGCTTACCTGGTTGCCACGGCCGAACTCTTTGCTGCCATTTCAATGTTAACCGGATTTCTTGCCCAATGGGCCGGAGTGGGACTTGTTGTGCTTATGTTGTGTACGATTGGTATGCAGATATTCAGGTGGCATAGCCCGTATTGGGCGAATAAAAAAGGATGGGAGTATGATTTGATTATGTTGGTACTTTCGGCGGTAATCGTTGTTTTCGGGCCGGGTGTCATCGCAGTTCCTTAAAGAATAAAATCCTTTAAACATAAAATTATTTCTCATGAAAAATTATCTTTTGTATTTGTCCGCAGCGTTGTTTCTTTTTTCTTGCAATATCTCAACCACGAATAAGGAAGGCGGAGCTATGCCGGTGGCACAATATTTCAATTATGGCGATACCGGAGTTCAGTCCGCAGGAATCAGAATGATTCCTATCCAAACCCCATCCGGTGTTTTCCATGTGTGGACAAAACGGTTTGGAAATAATCCGCGGATAAAAGTCTTGTTGTTGCACGGCGGCCCTGCCACAGGACATGAATACATGGAATGTTTTGAAAGTTTTTTTCCTAAAGAAGGTTTCGAATTTTATGAATATGATCAGTTGGGTGCACCTTACAGCGACCAGCCGGCAAATACCAGCTTGTGGACTATCCCGCGTTATGTGGATGAAGTGGAACAGGTAAGAAAAGCCATCGGCGCTGATTCTACTAATTTTTACGTTTTAGGAAATTCATGGGGAGGAATTCTGGGAATGGAATATGCATTGAAATACCAGAACCACATGAAGGCCTTGATTGTAGCCAATATGATGGCCAGTTGCCCTGACTACGGAAAATATGCTCAGGATGTTTTGTCCAAAACAATGCCGCCTGAGGTTTTGAAGGAGATAAAAGATATTGAAGCTAAAGGCGACTACAAGAACCCTCGATATATGGAATTGCTGATTCCTTATTTTTATCATCAGCATATTTGCCGCCTGGCTGTATGGCCGGAGCCTGTAACACGCGCCTTTCAGCATCAGGACGAAGCAAAAGTTTCTAAGCAGGTTTACACCATCATGCAAGGCCCATCAGAATTTGGAATCGGAGGACGGCTGGCAAATTGGGATATCAGGGACAGTCTGAAATACATCAGAATTCCCACCCTGATGATCGGTGCAAAATATGACACCATGGATCCCAAAGCCATGGAAGCGCAAAGCAAGGCCGTTCAGCATGGCCGTTATCTCTATTGTCCCAACGGGAGCCATTTAAGTATGTGGGATGATCAGCAGGTTTTTATGAATGGCGTGATCAGATTTATCCATGATGTGGACGGGGGAGGATTTTAAACCACCGGATTTGAATCAGGAAATATTTTTCATTTGTACGCTCAGCCATTACCTGTGGATGGTTGTGGGAAGACAAAAGAGGGAATGCACTTAATAATTTTCAGATTAATTTTTTTAATTTCGTAATATCTCCATGCATCAAGACGTATCGCACGATATAAATGTTTTGCTCAGACAGATGTGTCAATCTGGTGAACAGACTTTTAGGGTTGTATATGATCATTACAAAGCTCCTTTTTATTTTACAGCTTTTAAGATTACTCATTCTGGTCCTATTGCTGAAGAAATTATTCAGGAGGTTTTTGTAACTATCTGGATGAAGAGAGATTTAATTGCTAAGTCTGAAAAGCCTGAGGGCTATGTGATCACAATTCTTCATAACTGCATTTATTCCCGTTATAGGCAACTTGCAAAAGAACGAAAATTAAATTTAAAAATGCAGCAAACTGGAGATCAGTCGGAAAATTCAATTGAAGATTTGCTGATCGAGAAGGAAAACAGGACTATTTTGGAAAATGTAATTACACAGTTACCACCTCGACAGAAGTTGATTTATCGTATGGCAAAACAGGAGGACATGAGTAGGGATGAGATAGCCAGTAAATTAAATGTTTCCCCGAACACAGTAAGAAATCATCTTGCCTTAGCAGTTGAATATCTTCGTACCCATTTAAAAAGAGTATTCTAATCCGTTATTTGGGTTATTACTCAGGCACGTTTATAATTTATTCTCAATTAAACTGGTACATTTATACACCTTCTTCGTCTTAACAATAAGAGGGTATTTATTAAAGAATTTAAAAGAAGATTTCAAGAAATATGTTCAATGGTTACTTATTGCTTATTCCAGTATTAAAGCGGGCAAGCAAATAAGAAGAACAGGAAATCTTTACCTGTGCAGTGTGTAATAAAGGAAGTCATATCTGCAATAATTGGAAGATTGTATTTCACTTTTATGAAAGTTATTGAGACAAGGTTAACATTTGTTTATATAAATACTCTGAAAACAGGTTATTTGTTTCACTTACAATTTGACAGTCCTAATTATTTGAATAATTACGAACCAATTGGTTGATCTTCATTATAAAATTTTGTTTGTCTTAAGAGATACCTTGTAGTTTGTCCTTTTATGAAGATGGTGTTTAATTAAAATCCTTTATAAAAAAAGAACGAATAAAATTAATTAAATAATAAAAGAGATTAATAGTTATTCATTAAATGTGTTTACTATCAGATAATAATTTTTAAAAATGATAATCATGGATAAAATAGCTTGTTTTGTAATGCTATTGTTTTTCAGTGTTACAACGGGTTTTACACAGTCAAAACAAAAAGAGATTAATATTATTCCAGAGCCTGTTTCATTAAAGACTGGGGAAGGAACTTTCCACCTTACAAATAGAACTTCTCTTTCTTTCTCTGGAGATATAGCTAAACAAGATAGAGCATTCTTAATAAGTTTCATGCAAAAGACTACTGGAGAAGATCTCCCAATTATGATGTCAAAATCATTAAAGGGGGATATTAGATTAGTTATTAAAAAAACAAAACAAAAGCAATTAGGAAAAGAAGGATACACTTTGGACGTAACACCCACCTGTATAACCATAAATGCAAATGAACCCAATGGTCTTTTCTATGGGGTTCAAACCCTGTTACAACTATTGCCTGCATCAATAGAACGCACACCACAGTTTAACAACGAATGGAAGATCCCCTCGGTTCAAATAATTGATTATCCCCGGTTTAAATGGCGTGGTGTAATGCTTGATGTGAGCAGGCATTTTTTTTCAAAGTCCTATGTAGAACATCTTCTCAACGAAATAGCAAAGTATAAATTCAATGTCTTTCACTGGCACCTGACCGATGATCAGGGATGGCGTATTCAAATAAAAGGATTACCTAAACTAACGGAGGTTGGTGCATGGCGTGTCCCACGTTCAGGGGGCAAGTGGGATGAATATCAGGGTGCCCAACCAGGCGAAGAATCTACTTATGGTGGTTATTATACACAGGACGATATCAGGGAGATAGTTCAATATGCGAAAGAAAGATATATAACGATTGTTCCCGAAATTGATGTTCCCGGACATAGCTTAGCGGCTGTTGTTTCTTATCCTGAATTGTCCTGCACACCAGATGCCGATAAATATCATGTTAATTCAGGGGAACCCTTCATGGATTGGTCGAATGGACCGCGACCAATTGCACTTGTAGATAATTCACTTTGCCCTGCGAATGAAAAAGTATATGTTTTTTTAGATAAAGTCATTACTCAGTTAGCTCAACTGTTTCCTTCTGAATATATTCACATGGGTGGAGATGAAGCACCTCACAATTTTTGGGAAAAAAGTCCCGAGATAAAGAGCCTTATGAAAAAGGAAGGACTGGAAAACATGAACGAAGTGCAGAGTTACTTTACCAAAAAGGTAGAAAAAATTGTAGAGTCTAAGGGCAGAAAACTCATTGGATGGGAAGAAATTGCTGATGGGGGTCTTGCTCCCGGTGCCATCTTGCAAAGTTGGACAAGCGTGGATGCAGGAATAAAAGCTGCTAAATTGGGTAACCAAGTAATTATGTCACCATGGGACCATGGACTGTACATGGATAACAGTCCAATTAAGCGATCGTATACTTTTGAACCTGTACCTACTGGTGTGGATCCGAAATTTATCTTAGGAGGGGAGGGGTGTCTTTGGACTGAGGAGACCACAAATAATATTGAAGCAGAATTGAATTATTGGCCGAGGCTCTTAGCTCTCTCTGAGGTATTTTGGACTCCGAGGGAAAGAAAGAATTGGAATGATTTCTCCAATCGAATGCGAGCGCAGTTCTCTCGTTTCGATTATTCTCATATAGTTTATTCTAAAGATATAGTTTACAATCCAATCGTAGTTCCTGTTAGGGACTCTGTTGATGGTCGTGGTATTAAAATTAGGCTAATTAGTGAATTAGAAGGAATGAATATATACTATAGCTTTGAAAATGCTAATCCGGACAAGAATTCTAAATTATATGAAGGAGATCTATTAACCCCTCCTCGAAATGCCACAAACATAAGAGCCGTATGTTATGATAAATTAGGAAGAAAGATGGGAAGTGTAGTAAAGATCAGCTTATATAATTTAGCATCACGATTATTAAATAATTAAGATGAATAAATATTATTTCAAAGTAAAATGTGCACCCTCTTATATTTCGCGCTAAATAAGGGAATGAATATTCGAATTATCAAGGTTATTCACCCATCAACTGGTACATTTTTATTCTTACCTGCATCTTATCGAAAGAAGAGTACCTATCCAAAAAGATCTATATGAAAGTTGCAAAGAATGTGATTTGTTATTTAATAAAGGTCTTTTCTATCGGAAAATCAAATTATGAAGAAAAGCATAGGCTCTTCAGCGGTGAGGCTAAGAAGAATGAAGAGCTCCGAAAGGAATATATTCATGAACTGATTTCTTCATACGTTCCTGATGAGGAATTGCTATCAGTAGACTGGGAGCATCTTTATCGAAATATTTTAGAAGAAAAAAATAGGGTAATTCTACAGCCGAAAGTACGTAAAATGATATGGCGTAGATGGGCTGTTGCTGCATCATTGCTGCTATTGATGGGTATAGGCTATTATTTCCTAATTCCTACTCGTAAAGAGGAAAAGAAATTATCAGTTGTTGGCGAGCCGAAGACGAATGATATAGCAGCACCAAACAAAATTAATGCAACACTTACGTTGAGTAATGGGCAAAAAGTTATTTTAGATAGTACGGGCAATCGTACGCTGGCAATGCAAGGATCAGTAAGAATAGTTAAACTGGCGAATGGCCAAATCGTTTATCAGGGTTCCGATAAGGAGGCACTGTACAATACAATCAATAATCCAACAGGAAGTAAGGTCGTTAATTTAACGCTGGCTGATGGCAGTAAGGTATGGCTAAATACTGCAAGTTCATTGAGATTTCCAACGGCTTTTACAGGAAATGAAAGAACAGTAGAAATCAACGGAGAAGCCTATTTCGAAGTAGCCCACAATTCAGCTATGCCGTTTATTGTCTATAAAGGAAACACAAGCATTAAGGTATTGGGAACCCATTTTAATGTGAACGCATACGATGATGAAAACTCTCTGAATGTTACACTGCTGGAAGGGGGTGTAAGTGTGAAGAATAACAGTACGCAAAAGTCTCAAGTTATTACTCCTGGCGAACAAGCCAAGATTGACAAAGATGGGGAAATTAAGATAGTTAAATCTATTGACATCAATCAAGTGATGGCATGGAAGAATGGATTGTTTTCCTTCAAAGACGCTGATATTGAGGAAATAATGAGAGAGGTTTCACGATGGTATAATATAAATGTGGTTTATGAAAATCATATATCAGAAAGATTCTATGCCGACGTTTCCAGGAGTACCAACATATCGATTCTTCTAAAAATGCTGGAGACCACTAAGGCTGTGCAATTTGAAATTGAGGGTAATACTATAATTGTCAGACGTTAAGAGATGAAGAAGGTCTTTATGATAAGGTTACTTGATAAGCTAAAAAAAGCAAGATCCTCTGGAACAGGAACTGGCGGGAAAACTAAAAATCTAAGCCGATTCAATTTAAATATTAACTAATACTGAATTGCCATTTCATCAACTTAAACTATACAAAGTTATGCTTAATGCTTGTTATGAGGCGCAATTTTTTAAAAAGCGCTTTGCCATCAAAATGATGAGAATTATGAATTTTGGTGCTATTTTAATTTTCATTTGTTGTCTGCAAGTAAGTGCAAGGGTCAATTCCCAAGGAATAAGCCTTGATGTGAAAAATGTACCCTTGAATAAAGTGTTTAGGGAAATTAATAAACAATCCGGTTATACTTTTATATACACTGAAACAATGCTGAAGAAGTCTAATAAAGTGAGCATGAACGTGAAAAATGTTTCTCTTCAGGAGGTGTTGGCGATCTGTTTTGCGACTCAACCTTTAACGTACAAAATAATTAACCAGACGGTAATATTACAGCCTAAAGAGAAGGATGAGGTTAATACTAAAGGCCTTATAGATTTGCCTCCACCACTAATCGAAATTCAGGGAAGGGTCGTTAACCAGCAAGGACAACCTCTGGTAGGTGCCTCTGTTTTGGTAAAAGGAACGGGGATTGGTACCAAGACCGATACGAAAGGAAATTTTAATATTAATGCAGACCCTAAATCTATATTAATTGTTTCTTTTGTAGGTTTTCAAACCAGGGAAATAAATGTGGGGAACCAAACTTATATTGAGATCCGCTTAAATGTTTCTATAGCTACTTCTGAGGCGGTAGTGGTCGTAGGATTTGGATCACAATTAAAAAAGGATTTAACCGGAGCTATTTCCGTTATTAGTTCAAAAACATTTGACGATAGGCCTAATACACAATTCGGTAATTCCATAGAGGGAAAAGCAGCAGGTGTTACAGTAGTAAGGCCATCAGGACAGCCAGACGCAGGATTTTCTATGATCATTCGTGGGACTTCTACGATTACTGCTGGCAGCAATCCGATATATATTGTAAATGGTGTTCAGACTTTTAATATCAATGAAATCAACCCCGCTGATATTGAAAGTATTTCGATCTTAAAAGATGCATCTTCCTCAGCTATTTATGGAAGCAGCGGCGCAAATGGAGTAGTATTGATTACAACCAAGCAAGGACGGCCTGGGAAGACCAAGGTAAGTTTTAACCCTTCCATTACCACCTCACAAGCCTGGAGAAAATTGCCGGTTCTAAATTCAAGCCAGTATGAATTCCTCATGAATGAATTGGGTATCGGAATTAACTGGACTAATTATACAGCAAACACGAATTGGCAAGACCTCGTATTCAGAAATGCCCTTTCCCAGAATTATGTCCTTTCAATTTCAGGGGGCGATGAAAAGACCCAATTTTATTTGTCGGGGTCATTGATTAATCAGCAGGGAATTGTCATCAATAGTAGTGTGAACAGACCGACTTTTAACCTGAATATAGATCATAAGGTAAGTAATTTTTTGAAGGTTGGGACCAATGTTTCATATGATAGGTGGAAAAATATACACATTCCAGAAAATAGCAGAAATGGCGTTATCGCCAGGTTACTAACTTCTGTTCCCATTATAGGCGTATGGAGTAAGACAAATCCTGTTCAATATGCATATAGCCCGGTGGCCCCTGTAGATGTTGAAAATCCAGTAGCTGCTGCCTATCAACCTCAAAACCTTTTTGTAAACAACAGATTTCACGGAAACGCTTATGCTGAGGTTAGTTTTTTACCAGATCTGAAATTCAAGAGTCTGCTAGGTATTGAACATTGGAACAGCATTGGGACCTCCTATCAAAATACGGTTCAGACCTCATATGGCGCTTCTATGGATGGCATTGCAACTGAAGATGACGAGAGTTATGATTATTGGGTAACACAGAATACCCTCAATTACAGTAAAACGATTAAGGATAATAGCTTTTCTGTGCTGGCAGGATTTATCGTCTCCAGGATAAATAGCCGTGAGGTTAACTTATCTGCTACTGGCTTTGGTGGAAGCGATGCGGTACAAACGGTTAGTGCTGGCACAATTCAGTCAGTTCCTCAGGTCAATCTCATCCAACAATCAAAGGTTTCCTTTATTGGGAGGTTAACATATAGTTTTAAAGGAAAATATCTTTTAACCTCTAATTTTAGAAGAGACGGTTCAGGGCAATTTCCTCCCAATTCCAGATGGCAAAATTTTCCATCATTTTCCTTGGGTTGGAGATTATCACAGGAAAATTTCTTAAAAAATTCTACTTGGCTTAATGATTTAAAAATCAGAGGTGGATGGGGACAGGTGGGTAACGACAAAGCAAATCCCTATGCTTGGTATGGAACTGTTAATGCTACAAGTTCTTATGCTATAGGTACCAGATCTGCCAATGGTTATGCACCTAGTACGCAGGAAAATCAAGCTCTTAAATGGGAAGTTACCTCACAATCTGATATTGGTTTTGATATGTCTATGCTAAACAGGCGGGTAAATATTACTGCAGATTATTACGACAAAAAGACCAAAGGACTACTTCTGGAAGTTCCTATTCCAGCCAGCGTAGGCATACCTGGAAACAGTGCCCTTGAAAATGCAGGAAGCATAGAAAATAAAGGATTTGAATTCCAGCTAATGACAAAGAATATTGTCAGCAAAAATTTTAGCTGGAGCTCTGATTTTAATATATACTTCAATAAGGGTAAAGTTCTTAATATAGTTGGTACTACGCTTTTTTCCGGTGAGATATCCCCAGCTGATAATTATCAGGTTGCTATCGTTCAGGCGGGATTACCGCTTGGTTCGTTTTATGGCAAATATTCGGAAGGAGTAGATCCTGCTACCGGAATGATTAAATTTCTTCAGACGAAAAGTGGATCAGATAGCATGGGTGTAATTGGGAATGCAAATCCAAAATATTCCTATGGATTTACAAATTCATTCCGGTATAAAGATTTCACACTTGATATTTTTCTACAAGGTGTTCAGGGAAACCAGATATTTAATGCAACGAGAATTCTATCTGAAGCGATGAGTATAGGAGAAAATCAATCTTCGGCAGTACTGAAAAGATGGGAAAAGCCTGGAGATATTACCACTATCCCTAAATCAACCTTACAGGATAATTCAAATGTGTATCCTTCTACCCGTTTTATTGAAAACGGATCTTATATGAGGGTTAAGTCAATTACATTGGCCTACAATTTTCCGAAAAAATTAATAGGTAAATTAAAACTGACTAACCTAACACTTTTCATTACTTCTGAAAACCTTTTAACCTTCACAAAGTATTCAGGATTTGATCCGGAAATGAGTGCATTTGGTAATGGGTCCAATACGGATAAGAATACTGCGCCTGGGGTTGATTTTGGAACCTATCCTCAATCAAGAGATTTTATTTTCGGTTTTAATCTTAGTTTCTAACCTAATAAAGTTAAAAATGAAAATCATGAAAGAAAGATCAATATATATTTTATCATTCCTTACCCTTGTATCTATTATAACTTTTTCCTGTAAGAAATTCCTGACTGATGCTCCCAAGTCAAGCTTGACTACCGGGAATGCCTATAGTTCAGCTGCAACTATAGAGAATGACCTTGTAGGATGTTATAATATTTTTTATACAGACTACTATCAATGGCAAAATGTGATGATGAGTGACGTGATCGCAGACAATGCCTACGTGGGTGGCGGAGGTGATCCGGGATTTATTAATTTAAGCCAGTTTAATGAATCCCCAAGTAACTCTAATATGGAAATGACTTGGAGCCAGTTGTATCAAGGTATTGGTCGTTGTAACCTGGTGTTATCTAATATTGGTTCAATTACTGATCCAGCATTAACTGACACACGTCGCGCCCAAATTATTGGAGAGGCAAGTTTTTTAAGAGCGTTACATTATTTTAATTTGGTGAAAACATGGGGCGGAGTTCCTATAGAATTATTATCTAATTCTGCGGATCCAGCAGTTACCCGAAAACCAAGGTCAACTGAAAAGGAAGTGTATGATCAGATAACGAAGGACCTTCAGACATCTGTGGAGACTTTACCGGATACCTATGGATCTGATCCCTCAATAAATACTGTAAGGGCCACGAAGGGAGCTGCCAATGCTTTACTGGCAAAAACATGGGCACAACGTAGCGACAGAAATTATGATTCTGTGTTATACTATTGCAATGCTGTTGTCAACAGTCCCGCAGGTTATTCCCTCGTTCCCAACTATGCTAATCTGTTTGACGGATCCAATTATTACAATTCTGAAGCTATCATGTTGATTAATTTTATTGCGGGTGGTCCAGATGCCAATTGGGGAGTTCAATTATTTTTAGCTCCGGAAGATGGGTGGCAAAAATATTGTGTTCCATCTCACGATCTGGTGAAAGCTTTTGATGCCGCTCAGGATTCAATAAGAAAAAATGCAAACATTGTTTTTTGGAACGTTGATGGTAATGGCGATCCTATAGCATGGCCTGACCAAAACTGGAATCCATGTCAGGATCCAGGGGTTGCTATACCTTTTAACTACAAACAAAAGCATCCGAATAGCTGGTCAAGTGGCGATGATTATTATATTTTGCGTCTCGCTGATATTATTTTATTAAGGGCCGAAGCAGAGAATTACCTTGGCTTAACTGCAGCTGCAGCTACGGATGTAAATATGGTCAGATCACGTGTGAATCTGCCTCCGATTTCATCCAGCCTATCAAAGGATGATATGCTTTCTGCCATATTAAATGAAAGGAGGCTTGAATTAGCTTTTGAAGCTCAGCGTTGGGATGACCTTAGAAGAAACGGAAGGGCAATTTCCTTTATCCAAGGATTAAATGAGAATACCTATACCTGCAATAATGGGTCTCCAAGCGCTCCAACAAAGATCATTTATAATATAGATGAGAATCATTTACTACTACCTATACCAGAAATCGAAATTCAAAATGATCCTAATTTAATCCAAAATCCTGGATATTGAAAAAGACTGGTAAAATGAACGTAAGAAATATATATAATCATTTAGTAATAACGAACACTGCTTTTCTGTTTTTAATTTTATTTCTTTCCTGCAAGAAGAGCGAAATCCAACGAAACCCGATAATAATCGTGGGTGATACCAGTACACCTAACGTCCCTGTACTAAAAGGTAGGTTGATTTTCCATCGCTATTCCTGCTATGGATGTGGTTCGGAGTTATACCTTTTTAATTTCTTGGATAATTCCCTTACCCAAATTAGTATAGGGTGGAATAATGTTGAGAACGCCATGAATGCCGATTTCTCTCCCAATGGGGAAAAAGTAGTATTTATGGGAACTGCTGCAGGTACCAATAATTGGGACATATTTCTTTGGGATATCAATTCTCCCGCTCTTCCGAAGAACCTCACTGTCTATCTCGGTACTGCCTCAGATGATGAGGATTGCAAATTCTCTTCAGGGGGCAATAAAATAATCTTTAAGAAAAACGGAGTCTTAACAGAGATGGATACCAACGGAATTATACTTAGACAATTCCCCGTATCCCAAACGGAAGCATCAATGCCTTATTACGAGAATGGAGACACTGCTATATTATATGCAGGTTTGTCTGGATCATTGTCAAATATTTATCTATATCATATTCCAGATAGTTCTATTATAGCCAAGAATGCTCTGCCTGGCATTTACTCCTATTATCCCATAACGCGTGATGACAGTAGTTTTATTTTTACACGGTGGTATTCAGAAAATAATCATCATGACCAGTTGTATATAGGTTTTTTTGATAAGAGGGGGCCTCAACCTCTTCCATTTAATGAGCCTTCAGCTGATTATTCGGATGGGTACCCTGCTTATGGGCATTATATTTTTCTATCCAGCGACCGGGCAGGCACTTCTGGAGGATATGATTTATATATAGCAGATATTATTAGAGGCAGCATATGGTCTTTATCTGATTATAGTCCAGGAATCAACTCTGTATTCCAAGAACTTGGCTCTTGCTATACCGCAACTCAATAAAACAGAACGATAACAAGACTCATCTATTAATAATTCAGAGCTATCGTGAATATGTGAATAAGAGATAATTTCTTTGACTTTGTGGACCAGAGAATTCCGATAAATCGTTGCCTATCCACTATTGATCATGAGCCATACTTCTTAAATATAACTTACACCATGAAAAATAAATTAAATGGACTATTCAATGTAGTTTTATTCCTGCTCTTTCTACCTTTATCATCATCCTCACAGAGTACCAATATTTGGACAACAACTAAACAGGTATTGCAGAACCATTGGCAAATAAAATCTTCCGAAAAGGTAAGTGCAGATGATGAGATAATTTCAACGTCAAATTTTAAGCCTCAGAACTGGTATGAAGCAAAAGTGCCATCAAGCACATTAGGCTCGCTTATTGATGATGGTGTTTTTAGAAATGTTTTTTTCAACCGTAATCTTGAAAAAATTCCTACAAGCATTTTTGATGTTCCGTGGTGGTATCGCGAAACATTTAATATTGAAAAAATAACTCCCGGGCAGGTTTTTCGATTTCGTTTTAATGGAATCAGTTATCGGGCGGATATTTGGTTGAATGGTAAAAAGATTGCTTCAGCGGATAGTATTGAAGGAAGTTTTCGCCAGTATATATTTGATGTAACTCCATATATAGAGACGGGTGAAAATATTCTTGCGCTTAAAGTTACACGACCGAAAGAAGAAGAATTAAATATCGGATTCGTTGATTGGAACCCCGAACCTCCTGGTAATAATATGGGGATATGGCGCGATGTTGAATTGCTTTCTTCCGGCCCGGTAGCAATAGAACAGCCTTTTATAATTACAGATGTGGATACTGCTACCCGTGATCATGCTGCTATTACACTTAAAATAAAGTTGCACAATTATTCTGATAAAGAAATTGACGGAACATTAAATGCCAACATTGAAAAAGATATTCATCTTTCAAAAGTAGTAAAACTGGAAGCGGGTGAAATAAAAGAAGTGATCATGGATTCAACTGACTATCCTGGTTTAAAAGTGGATCATCCCAGGCTTTGGTGGACACATGATTTAGGGAAACCTAATCTTTATTCTCTTGAAATAAATTATGTTACTAATAATCAGACCTCTGATGTAAGGAAAATGAAATTTGGCATTCGCACTATTAATGGATACTGGACTGGAGAAGGTTTCAGAGGTTACAGGTTGAATGGGAAAGACATTTTAATAAAGGGTGGCGGATGGGCGGATCCGATGTTATTGAATGCTACACCGGAATATGAACGTGCTGGTATTGAGTACGCCGTACATACCAATCTGAATGCAATTCGTATGGAAGGTTTCTGGGGGCATGATCAGCACATCTATGATCTTTGTGATGAAAAAGGAATACTGCTCATGGTAGGCTTTAGTTGCCAATGGGAATGGAAAGAATATTTTGGTGGAAATTATCAAGATACAAATGGTTCAATCAGAACACCCAAACAGATTGATATTGCGGCAAAATCGTGGAATGATCAGATTGTTTGGTTGAGAAACCACCCAAGTATCTGCGTATGGCTTTATGGCAGTGATAAATGGCCAAGGCCCGAACTGGAACAAAAATATCTTGATATCTTAAAAAAAGATGATCCTACGCGACCTTATATACAGTCGGCTGCACAATGGATAAGCGAAATTACCGGGGCTACAGGTGTGAAGATGCGCGGGCCTTACGATTATGTGCCACCGAATTACTGGTATATTGATAAAATGCATGGTGGCGCATTTGGTTTTAATACAGAAACTGGTCCTGGACCGGAGATACCTGTACTCGAAAGTTTGCAGAAAATGATTCCAAAAGATTCTCTCTGGCCAATTGGAAGTTCATGGTTGTATCATGCGGCAAGGGTAACCTTTCACAATCTTACTGCCTATAATTATGCAATGAATCAAAGGTTGGGCCATGCAACAGATCTAACGGATTATTTACGCAAAGCACAATATCTTAATTATGAAGGAATGCGTGCTATGTATGAAGCCTTTGAAGCGCACAAATATAAAGCGACAGGAATTATACAATGGATGTACAATGCTTCTTGGCCCAAGCTTTGGTGGCAATTATATGATTTCTACCTGATGCCAACCGGCGCTTTTTACGGGGCAAAGGATGCCAATGAGCCGTTGCATATTGCTTATAATTATGGGGATTCAGGAATAGACGTAATGAATAATACTTCTGAGATATCTGAAGGGCTTTCTGCACAGATTTCTGTGTATGATTTTAGTATGAATAAAGAATTGCAGGAAACGATTCCGGTAAATAATCTTAAACCCCAGGAAGTACGCAATGTATTTAGATTACCCAATGAAATGGACGTTAGTAAGACATGGTTTCTTGATCTCAGGTTGTTCGATAAGCAGCATAAGAAATTAAGCAATAATTTTTATGTGTTGTCAACGCAGGGCGATAGCCTTGACGAAAAGAAGAGTACCTGGTACATTACGCCGCAATCACAATTTGCGGATTTGACCATGTTGCAAAGCCTTCCGGAGGTGAAATTAATAACCAGCGAAACAGAAATTAATAAAGGTGATAGTGCGTTCATAAATGTGAAAATAAAAAATCCGACCTCGCATCTTGCTTTCATGGTTTATTTGGATTTGAAAAGGGAGAAAAGCAATGAATCGGTTGTTCCGGTATTTTGGAAAGAAAATTATTTCAGTCTTTTACCCGGTGAAGAAAGAACTGTTTCGGTTTGGTGTCATAAATCAGATTTAGATGGACAAAGAGCAAAAGTGATTGTTAGTGGGTGGAATGTTGTTGGATCCCATCGTCAGAAAAAAAGGTTGTGAGAGAATAACTTATGATCAGAGGAAACGGGATGGTAGATTTGACCTTATCCATGATTGATTAGTGATATAGCCATCGGTGCCGATTCTACTAATTTTTACGTTTTAGGAAATTCATGGGGAGGAATTCTGGGAATGGAATATGCATTGAAATACCAGAACCACATGAAGGCCTTGATTGTAGCCAATATGATGGCCAGTTGCCCTGACTACGGAAAATATGCTCAGGATGTTTTGTCCAAAACAATGCCGCCTGAGGTTTTGAAGGAGATAAAAGATATTGAAGCTAAAGGCGACTACAAGAACCCTCGATATATGGAATTGCTGATTCCTTATTTTTATCATCAGCATATTTGCCGCCTGGCTGTATGGCCGGAGCCTGTAACACGCGCCTTTCAGCATCAGGACGAAGCAAAAGTTTCTAAGCAGGTTTACACCATCATGCAAGGCCCATCAGAATTTGGAATCGGAGGACGGCTGGCAAATTGGGATATCAGGGACAGTCTGAAATACATCAGAATTCCCACCCTGATGATCGGTGCAAAATATGACACCATGGATCCCAAAGCCATGGAAGCGCAAAGCAAGGCCGTTCAGCATGGCCGTTATCTCTATTGTCCCAACGGGAGCCATTTAAGTATGTGGGATGATCAGCAGGTATTTATGAACGGCGTGATCAGATTTATCCATGATGTGGACGGGGGAGGATTTTAAATTGCGGGATTTACAGTAGAAAAAAATTCGCTTCTCTCAATCAAACATCATCCATGGATAGTTTTCACAACACTATACAGGAACAGGTATGTTCTCTATTTCTTTTGTAAATCCAATAATTATTTATTAAGTTTAGATCATCAAAAACTTAATGCTATGAAAAAGATTAATTCATTCTTCACTTTTTCAAGATTGTCTGTATCCTTTCCAGAGTAGAGGTTCTTTGTACTTGCGAATTTCCCGCAACGTTTTAAATTCTTATCTAATTTCTTAAAAATGATATACAGAATTTGTGTTCTTATTCTTTGGTTTTTTGCATTAAATATTTCGTTGAAAGGTTATAGTCAACAGGGGTGTATCGATTCAACCTTTACTTACAATTACTTTATTAAGGGTGGTAATTTCTATCTGGGGGATGGTTCGGGAGAGAAAACAAAGGAGGGTGGATTACTTCTTAAAGGGTATTCTCAATCGGCTACTTACCCCGATGAATTCATAAAGTTATCTTCCAGTGGTGAGGTAAATTGGGCAGATTATCTTAAGTGCAAGGATCCTTCAACTCTTTTAGGCGTTTCAGCAATTACCGAAATGAAGGATGGCAGCTTTATCTTTGCCTTCAGGAAAGACAATCATCCGGGGATGAGAATCGGGGTAGCGAAACTTGATTATAACGGAAAGATTTTATGGGAAAGAACATTTCGCAATAATTACGAAACCGCATCCGGCGAACCAATCTTTTATATAGGCTCCGTCAGTGAGGGGGAAAACGGGGATATCATATTAAACACGTTTGAAAAGGGCGATCAAAATTACAGGAACGGACCGGGCATTACCCGCTTAGACAGCAACGGCAATACGGTATGGAGCCTTCAGTATTTTGATTGGCTAACCCTCATTGATGACAACAAAAATGTTTATCATGACGGTACATTGACCTTTTGGGGCAGGCTTTACGAATCGGCTCAGGATACTGCTTTGGATGCTCTGCACGCTGTTGTGCTTAACTACAACACCGGAAATATTGAAAAAGTGATCAGGTATCAGCTTGCCCCTGAAAACCGGGATATGAGTTTATTAATATACAGAAGTCCGAATATAAATTACAATATTGCCAAAAGACTTCAAAACGGCGGGATATCATTATTTTATTATTTCTCTAGTTCTGCTCTAAATAAGATGCTCTATCTCAGGTTTGATAAGGATCTCAATTTTATACGCGCTCTCAGTATTGTGCAAAATAATGCGGATTCCTATTTTGAGATTGGAACACCTGAAATAAACGATGTGGACGGCAGCCTTATATTCTCTGCTGATGAAGAGATCCCAGGCCTGCCACAGCCACGGCTGCCCTATCAGTACAGCATCATTGTAAAAGACAATTCTGCGGTGCCGTCTCAATTTTATTTTGACGGAATGGACTGGCATTTCTTCAGGTTTCAGGGAAATTCCCGCATAAATGAAATCATCGGCAAAAACGGTTCGTTTACCGTTGTCAATTTGCCTGCAGATCCCGTTGCCTCTTCCTTTTGTGATCCGGCCAAAGATTCATCCTTCGGATATTACAAGCCCTACCGGTTAAATCAGTCTGAAGTTGATTACCAGTGGCAGGATATCCGTCGCAATGTTTATACTTCTTACACTACCTCAGAGATCACGGCTATTCCGTTGGAGGTAAACCGTCAGGAAGATTGTAAAAAAATCTTTTCCTGCGACAGCTTCAAACTTTCAGGCCAAAGTTCTTTTTGTTTTGACAATCATTCACCCGCTCTATTTACAGGATTGAAAAATGAAGAATGCAATCGCAGGGTAGAGTGGTCGTTTGATACTTCTTTTGCATCCGTTCAATCGCAGGTGAGCGATTCCTCGGTTGAATTGAATTTTACGAAACCGGGGAATTTTAAACTGTATGCTTCCCTTCAGGGCTGCGGGTTGACCGACAGTATGGACATCCGCGTGTATGAGAATAAAAGTGCACTGGATATTGCCAAAGGAGAGGGACTATGCCCCGGAAATTCTTTGACCTTATACGCCACAAAGGGGTTTGTATCCTACCAGTGGAATGACGGGAGTACAGCGGATACCCTGGTTATTCGCCGGCCCGGCAATTACTTTGTACAGGCTACTGACGGGTGTGGGCATTCCTTTGCCGATTCCGCCCTGGTTCCCCTGATTGACACTGCATTTTATTTACCCATTCAGGCTTCAGTCTGTTTAAATGATTCGCTGAAAATACCCTTACCTCCTTCGGTAAAAAGCATAAACTGGAATCCGAATGAATCTGTCACGCAACAGAATGATGTGTTGTACTTCTTTCCCCAAAGATCAACGCCCTATCATCTCAGGGCAAACTTTTCTGAAAACTGTTTTTCGGAAAAGGATATTTATATAACGGTGGATCGCTGCCCCGAAACAATATTCTTCCCCAATTCTTTTACGCCCAACCAGGACGGGCTCAATGATTATTTCAGGCCCGTACTGGGCAAATACCTTACCTCTTACAGAATGACGGTGTTTAACCGCTACGGCCAAAAAGTATTTGAGAGCGGTGATCCCAATACGGGTTGGAACGGGTATTTCAAATCGGAACCCTGCGGCAGCGGAGTCTATGTCTGGATATGCGATTACCAGTTTCCGGGACGGGAAAGAAAGAAAATTCGCGGTGAAGTGTTTTTGGCAAGATAAAACGGAGATAGAATTATCTTTCATACGTTTATTGGCTAAAGCCAGGTCAATCATTTTAAACAGAGCCTTTTGTTCATCATCAGCCAGCGTATCAATCATTTTTATTTTCTGCATCAGGGGTAAGTTTACTTCCTGTTCTCCCTCGTGTGACTTAAAAAACCCGGCAGTATCCACTTCAAAAACGGCGGCTAATTTTTCCAGCGTAGAAATCGACGGCTCTACTTTCCCGTTTTCAATACGGCTGTATTGTCCCTGAGGAACACCTGAATCTGCACATTGTTCCTTTTGGGAAAGATGCTTAACATCTCTCAGATGCCTGATATTTTTAGCTATTAATTTTTACTGTCTGTGCCATCAAGAATTAAATTATGCAATAAGGTTAATAAAATAGCTGTCTTATTGCAGTAAACTAAAATTCTAACCATTCTTTTATACAGTTAAATATATACTATGAAGGCAAAACAAATGTTTGTTTTGGCGAAAAAAATAATTTTTGAATATGAAGATAGCGGCAAACAAGACAAAACCGGAAATTCTGACTGTGTTGGGTTATTGCAGTGTCAGACTCCAATGAAAATAAAAATAGGGTTCTACCTCTTACCGGGATTATAAAAAACCAGGTATGCAGGCCTGTCCCGAAACGAACAAAGTGATTTACCTTAAGTTCGACACAGCCAATACAGCGGTTTACAATTCAGGTGCCTTCCGGATGATGCGTATCTTATACCGTCACGATCCCCGTATATACGCTGTCGGCGGCATCCTTTCCGTCTTCGCTGATGAAGCCTATCCAGGTATGTGCTTCCCCGGTATAACCGTGGGTTTTCAGTTTGGCGGTTCCATCGCCCCTGCGCCGACTGCTGATCTCAAATACCACTTGCTTTACGGCGAGGAAATAAGCAACCAATACGGCAATATCGGAACTCCGTGCCGTGCCTGTCCCCGTATTATCATCCCACGTAAACAGGATATTGTCTCCTCCTCCCGTTGTTGCTGCAACCGGTACGGAGGGCATGCCGCCTCCGGATATTTGCACATCGGGCCACGACAGTGTTGTAGGCTACCTCACCCAACAATCACCTAATAACCAGCAGCATAAAAAGTTTGGCAATGTTCACTAATTAGTTACCTTAGTGAAATGCAAAGGCAATTGAAAACTTACGGCAAATATTTTTTTGACTTCTATTGCTCGCTGGACGATGATATTCAAGAAAAAATTGATTGGGTTTTTGAAATTGTAAAGAATGCTGACCATATTCCTAAAAAATTCTTTGACCACTTAACAGGTTCAGATGGAATTTTTGAAATTAGAATTGAATACGAAAGCAACATTTATCGGGTATTGTGCTTTTTTGATAAAGGAAATTTGGTAGTCCTTATTAACTCATTTCAAAAGAAAACTCAAAAGACACCGCCAAAAGAAATTGCCTTAGCTGAAAAACTTAAAAAACAATATTTCATTGACAAAAAAATAGACGATGAATACGAAAGAAACAAAAAGGTCAAAAAATAAAATAATGGATTGGAATGACCACCTTGACAAAAAATACGGGAAGGTTGGAACAGCGACCCGAACCGAATTTGAAAGCAAAGCCCAAGCATTTGTTATTGGTGAACTTTTGAAAGATGAACGGCAAAAAGCAAACTTGACACAAGAAGCCCTGGCTGAAAAAACCGGGACTAAGAAAAGCTACATTTCAAGAATTGAGAACGGACGTGCGGATATCCAACTTTCAACATTGTACAAGTTAATTGAGCAAGGGCTTAACCGAAAACTTGAATTGTATATACGATGACAAAATAGGCAGCCTACAACAAGCACATTGGCATAGCAGGGCTGATGTGCATTTAATCGGCTTTTTGTTCGCTTTTGAGCACCAGTCCCGGCTGAAAATTCTTTGATAAACTTTGGTGCATATTCTGTACTTTAATTCTTTATTGGTCTTTGGTTCCAGGCTGACGAATTTCTAATCCCCTGCCATCGCCAATATATACCGATATGTCCGGATAAACTCCTGTGATTGCTTTTCGCATCAGTGCGCTGGTGGCTTTGTTATAGCCGGTGGCCGTGTTTATTTTTTGCGGAAATGTCCGGTCAAAGAAACCGCTGCCGGTAAAACACCTGGTAAATTCGTGGCATATTTTGATCTTTTGCTGCTGGGCAAGCCGGGCAGGGGTCACGGGTTTGGTACTCTTCCTCCTTTTACTGCGGATAAAGTTGGCGCCCATGCGCATATAACCGGATACATTTCCGGCATTGCCTGTAAATTCACCGAGGATGCCGTAAGGTATTCTTGCCATAATCAAACGTTTTTGAGATGATCTGATATGCTAACGCTCCGGCCAGCCCTTTTGGTATATGGCATAAATGAATCAAAAGGGTGATCAGACAAATGTTATTCGGCTCCCCGTTCCCAATTATCTCCGAATTAGCAACGAATAATGTAAGGATTGTAACGGGAACATTACTACCCAAATTCTATGTATCCTCCGGGTTCTTTATGGGTAAACCTGCTCTACCCCGGAAAATGTTGCATGAACATGTTTTCCTAAACCTGAGTGATGGATTCCCTGGCGGATAAATCAAAGGAGAGTTATTCAAGCAGACGCGGTTTATTTTTATCCCGGTATTTTATTCCCGTATTTCGCAGGTTCATCCGGTCATTTTCCTTCCCGTCTGAGCAAGTGTGAAAAAAAATATTTTTCTATTTAAACGATTAAGCATATTATTGTTAAAGAATTGTTGATTGATTGGTTTGTGGACTTCAGAGAAAAGATTTATCAGGTTAAGACTTTCCAAAATGAGCTTAAACGATTAAATAAACGATGCTTAGAATCCCTGAAAATATTAAATCCATTCACTTTTAAAATCATACATCTCATGAGAAAATTACTTTTATTTTTCTTTTCTGTTATCGCCTGTTCCTTAACATTCGGCCAGACATTCAACGGTGTGGATATGAGCCTGGGAAACTTATCAAAATTGTCTGATGCAAAAACAAAATCCATCTCTCCCGAAAATTTCACAGGAGAAAAAGGCAAGGGCGGAATGGCCAATCCGAAAACACAGGCCGGTCAGAGAAATGTGGCCAACGCATCTAATGCTGCGAGAGACCTCGGTGTCGGATGGAAAGTAAATCCGTATGTTCATATTGGTCCGGGAGAAACTTTTACCATGGCGGATATTCAGGAATCGGGAGTTATCCAGCATATTTGGATGACGCCAACCGGTGTGTGGACAAATTCTATTCTGCGAATTTATTGGGACGGAGAAAAAAATCCTTCGGTGGAAGCTCCTGTCGGTGCGTTCTTTGGCATGGCATGGAATCAGTATTCCCCGCTGAATTCACTGGCGATGACGGTAAATCCCGGAAGCGCTTTCAACTCTTATTGGAAAATGCCATTTAGAAAAAGTTGTAAAATAACCATGGAAAATATCGGCGACCAACCGATGGTTTTATATTATCAGATTGACTATGCTGCTACAAAAGTCGGCAATGACGAAGCCTATTTTCACGCTCAATACAGAAGATCCAATCCCACGCAGGGAAGCGACTACACAATTATTGACGGAATCAAGGGAAAAGGACAGTATGTGGGTACTTATCTCGCAGTGGGTGTAAATAATAACGGATGGTGGGGTGAGGGGGAAATTAAATTCTTTATCGATGGCGACAAGGAATTTCCTTCAATCAACGGCACAGGCACTGAAGATTATTTCTGCGGTTCCTACGACTTTGATACCAGGAGTAAAAATCAAAATGGGACAGATCAGGTTAATTATACAGAATTCTGTACGCCCTATTCAGGCCTGCACCAGGTCATAAAAGGTGATGGGCATTATAATGTCATGCAGCGGTTTGGAATGTACCGATGGCACATTATGGATCCAATTCGTTTTGACAAAGATTTGAAAGTGACCATTCAGGATTTGGGATGGCGTTCCGGCGGGCGTTACCTGGCTCAGCATTCAGACATGATTTCAGTTGCCTATTGGTATCAGACAGAACCCCATAATCCGTTTCCAAAAATTCCATCTAAAGATGAATTAGAGATCAATTAATTCAATTCAGAAAACTTTAAAGGATGATTTCAAAATATTTTAAAGCACTTGTTATGTTTTCAATCCTGATAACCGGTTGCCAGAATTCGGATAAGTCGGCTAAAAAAGAAAGTAATGCTGCACCGGCGGTTAATGAAAATACATTTAGTCACGATCAGGATTTTTTAAAGAAATGGGACAGCTCACTTGTGGTGCTGAAAGCAGGAGATAGTAATGCAATGATTCTTGTTTCTCCAAAGTACCAGGCCAAAGTTTTTACATCTACTGCCCGGGGGGATTCGGGAAAAAGTTTCGGATGGATCAATTATGGAGCTTTTGAAAAGCCGGTGGATCCACACATGAATGCGTTTGGCGGTGAAGACAGGCTCTGGCTTGGCCCGGAGGGTGGGCCTTTTTCACTCTTCTTTGCTCCGGGAAAGGAAATGGTTTTTGATAACTGGCATACACCCGCACCTTTCGATATTGAATCATGGAGTCTTGTTTCTTATACAACCAATGAAGCTCAGTTGTCAAAGGATATGAAGTTGTTGAATTATGCAGGTACGGAACTTCATCTCAATATCAATCGTGAAATCCGGATGCTGGAAACTCCTCAAATTGAAAAGTCGCTTTCAATTGCATTGGGTAAAGATGTGCATGTTGTCGGATTTACCACCACCAATACACTTAAAAATACCGGTGATATTGTATGGGATCATAAAACCGGTGCACCCTGCATGTGGAACCTGGATATGTTTACACCTTCCGAAAAAACGGTCATTGTCATCCCGTACAAAACGGGAGTAAAAGGCAAAGTAGCCACCACCGATTATTTCGGAGAAATACCTGCCGACAGAATCAAGATCGATAGCGGTACCCTGTATTTCAGGGCTGACGGGCATTCCAGAGGAAAACTCGGACTCCCCCCTGCACGTGTGAAAGGTGTTGCAGGAAGCTATTCCGCAGATAAGGGAGTGTTGACAATAATCCGGTATGATGTGGATCAGAAAGGAACGTATCTCAATCAGGAATGGACAACCCAAAAGGATCCTTTTACCGGTGATGTGATGAATGCTTACAATGATGGTCCTCTGAAAGATGGTTCTCAGATGGGCCCTTTCTATGAAATGGAAAGTGTTTCGCCGGCTGCGTTTTTGAAACCGGGAGAAAGCCTGGTGCATAAACACACTGTTTACCATTTTACGGGCGATCAAAATGCCCTTAACGGGATTTCAGAAAAAGTTCTTGGCGTATCTCTCGATCAGATTAATTCAGTATTTAAAAAAGATTAAAATTCAATATAACATGGGTGAATATCCTAAAATTGGAATCAGGCCAATCATAGACGGACGGCTGGGAGGCATTCGTGAATCGCTGGAAGATACCACGATGGGAATGGCAAAGAACGTCGCCGAACTTTTTAGTCGTGAACTGAAATATCCCGATGGTAGTTCTGTAAAATGTGTGATTGCCGGTACCTGTATCGGTGGTGTAAAAGAAGCCGCCGATTGTGCGGAAAAATTCAGAAGAGAAAATGTGGGTGTTTCCCTCTCTGTAACTCCGTGCTGGTGTTATGGTTCAGAAACTATGGATATGGATCCGCATTTGCCAAAGGCCATTTGGGGATTTAACGGCACTGAAAGGCCGGGTGCTGTTTACCTGGCAGCGACACTGGCAGCACATAATCAAAAGGGTTTGCCTTCTTTCGGAATTTATGGGAAAGATGTACAGGATTTGGGTGATAAAAATATTCCTGATGATGTCAGGGAAAAGTTACTTCGTTTTGCCAAAGCAGGTTTGGCTGTGGCCATAATGAAAGGAGAATCTTACCTCGCGATTGGTTCCGTTAGTATGGGAATTGGTGGTTCGATTGTGAATCCTGATTTCTTTCAACACTATCTCGGTATGAGAAATGAATATGTTGACTCTGCCGAAGTGCTTCGCAGAATTCAATTGGAGATTTATGATAAAGAAGAATTCAAGAAAGCCATTGAATGGACAATAAGTCATTGCAAAGAAGGAGAAGATTTTAATCAGAAAAAAAATATTAAAAGCCGCGAACAAAAAGATAAGGACTGGGAATTTGTGGTAAAAATGACAATGATTATCCGCGACCTGATGACAGGTAATAAAAAATTATCTGACATGGGTTTTAATGAAGAATCGTTGGGCCACAATGCCATTGCTTCCGGTTTCCAGGGGCAGAGACAATGGACAGACTTTTTGCCTAACGGTGATTTTTCAGAAGCCATATTAAATTCATCCTTTGACTGGAATGGTATCCGCAAACCATTTGTCGTAGCTACTGAAAATGATTCTTTGAACGGAGCCTCTATGCTCTTTAATTATTTACTGACGAACACACCGCAAATTTTTGCAGATGTAAGAACCTATTGGAGCCCTGAAGCTGTCGAGAGAGTTTCTGGTTGGAGGCCTGATGGCATTGCCGAAAAAGGGTTTATCCATTTAATCAATTCCGGATCTATCACGCTGGATGGCAGTGGCAGGCAGCACCGCGATGGCAAACCTGCAATGAAACCGTTTTGGGAAATCACTGAAAAAGAGGCCGATGATTGCCTGAATGCGACAACCTGGTATCCGGCCAACCGCGATTATTTTCGCGGAGGCGGATATTCTTCCAATTTGCTAACCGAAGGAGGAATGCCCCTCACGATGTGCAGATTGAATCTGGTGCATGGGATCGGCCCGGTACTGCAGATTGCGGAAGGATGGTCAATTGATTTGCCAAAAGAAGTTCACAAAATTCTTCATGAACGTACAGATAAGACCTGGCCAACTACCTGGTTTGTTCCGCGGTTGAATGAAAAATTATCCAATTTCAAAAGTGTTTATAATGTGATGGCAAATTGGGGAGCCAATCACGGAGCCATTAGTTATGGTCACATAGGTGCAGATTTGATTACATTGGCATCGATACTTCGTATCCCGGTAAACATGCATAATGTAGATGATGAAAATATTTTCAGGCCTTCAGCCTGGGCAAGCTTTGGAATGGAAAAAGAGGGAGCTGATTTCAGAGCCTGTTCAACGTATGGACCACTTTATTAACTGTTACCAATCTTAAAAGATGCAAAAACCAAAGTCTTCACTTTTCATCAGGGATGGTGTAAACTATCTGATCCCTTTTGCAGCCATCAGCGCTTTGTTTTTTTTATGGGGTATTGCGCATGGCATGCTGGATACGCTGGATAAAAATTTTCAGATGATGCTACACCTTGAAAAATGGCAATCCAGTTTTATTCAGTTTTCTCTTTATGGCGCCTATTTTGGTATGGCGATCCCTGCCGGGTTGTTCATGAAAAAACATGGATATAAAAAAGGAATCATTCTCGGATTGTTGTTGTTTGCATCCGGTGCATTGTTAGCTGCTGCCACAGCTCCTCTTCAGCATTTTGTGTTGTTTTTGGTCTGTCTGTTGATTGTAGGCTGTGGATTAGCCACTCTTGAAACCGCGGCCAATCCTTATACTACAAAATTAGGTCCGCCCGAGACAGCCGAAAGGAGAATCAATTTTTCTCAGTCATTCAATGGATTGGCGTGGGTTCTTGGGCCATTGATTGCGCTTTATATTTATGGCAATCAAAATCATGAGGAAGGAAAAAAGATGATTTCAATTATTCTTCCCTTTGCCATTATCGGAATCGTTGTTTTATTGGTTGCTTTTGTTTTTATGCGCCTTCACTTGCCTGAGATTACCGAAGAAGATGAGAATCTCGCCCACGGCACCGCAACCCATACCGACGAAAAAAATGCAATTGATGACATAACAGATCCCAGATACATCTCAAAAAAACCGTTGTGGGAAAACAGGCATTTCAAACTGGGATTCATAGCGCAGGCCTGTTATGTGGCAGCGCAAACCGGCGTGTTTAGTTATCTGATCAATTTCGTCACAGATCATGACATGCATCCGCGGTTTGATGTAAAATATGCTCCCTATTTTTTATCGCTCGGATTTTTACTTTTCATGATCGGGCGCGTATCGGGAAGCGCCATGATGAAATACTTCAGGCCATACAGGATGCTGGCATTGTATGCTCTGGCAAATTGTATTTTACTCCCGATTGTTGCGGCTGAGTTCGGATGGGTATCGCTGATTGCACTTTACGGAGTATTCTTTTTTATGTCGCTGATGTTCCCTACCATTTTTGCTCTGGCAATAAAATCTCTCGGGAAGAATACCAAGCAGGGAGCTTCCTTCCTTGTAATGGCTGTGGCAGGTGGTGCGGTTTTTCCACCCCTGATGGGAGCTGTGGCTGACAATTATGGTATGAGTATGGGGTTTCTCGTGCCGATACCATTGTTTGCATTTATTCTGTTTTATGCGGTGAAGGGATATGAGGTCAAATAAGCCGACGGTCAGGAAGGGAAAAACGAAAGATATAGGTTCATTTTTAAAATTAAAAACATAGTTTAAAAAAGAAATGTGTTGTCTGTGGTTGAAATGAGCAGTTTAATCATAATTGAATGCAGGTTGGTAAGGGGTTGAGTGAAATAAAGAATAAAATATTCCGGGAGCAATGGAAAAAGATTTTGTAATAGGGCTTGATTTTGGAACCGACTCGGTCAGGGCGATCGTTGTAAACGGCCGTAGTGGAGATATTATTTCATCCTCCGTGGCAAATTATCATAGATGGAACAGGGGACTTTTTTGCAAACCTTCGGCAAATCAGTTCAGGCAACATCCGCTGGATCATATTGAGGGGATGAAATCTGTTGTGAATGATTGTCTTGATAAAGCGGGGAATCATGCGAGGGAGAGGGTCCGATGCATTTCAGTTGCCTCTACAGGCTCTACCCCGATAGGGGTAAATAAACACGGCATCCCATTGTCACTAACTGCCGGATTTGAAGAAAATCCCAATGCCATGTTTATTCTCTGGAAAGACCATTCTTCTATTGAGGAGGCTGATGAAATTAACCGTGCGGCGAAGAGTTTTGAAACGGATTATCTGAAATATGTGGGAGGTTCTTATTCTCCCGAATGGTATTGGGCAAAGCTTCTTCATGTATTAAGAACAGATTCTGCGGTTAGGGGTAACTGTTATACCTGGGTCGAACATAGCGACTGGATTCCATTTCTATTGACCGGAGGTGAAGATGCAAGGGATATAAAAAGGAATGTATGTGCTGCGGGGCATAAAGGTTTGTGGGCTGATGAATTTGGAGGAATGCCGCCGGAAAAATTGTTTAAAAAGACAGACCCCGTGCTCATTCCTTTTAGGGAGAGGTTTGGGAAAGTTGTATTTACTGCGGATCAACCTGCAGGAAATCTGGGTAAAGAATGGGCTCAGAAATTTGGATTGAGTGATGATGTGTTAGTGGGGATTGGAGCTTTGGATGCTCATATAGGAGCTGTGGGCGGGAATATTAAACCTTATTATCTGAGCAAGGTGATCGGTACTTCCACCTGCGATTTGATGGTGGTACCGAAAGCTGAAATGGAAGGAGTTTTTATTAGGGGAATCAGCGGGCAGGTGGAGGGTTCTGTCATTCCGGGTATGGTGGGCCTTGAAGCAGGTCAATCGGCTTTCGGAGATATTTATTCGTGGTTCAGGGATTTATTACTCTGGCCTGTCAGTCAATTGACAGATGAAAATCATACGGAGAATGATTTCGAATATAAATTGAAACCTTCCATTCTTCGCAACCTTGACGGGAAAGCCTCTGCCATTGATCCTTCAACGGTCTCCGAATTTGCCATAGACTGGTTTAACGGGAGACGAACACCCTTTGTAAACCCGAATGTCAAGGGGATGATTGGCGGGCTGACCCTGGGTTCGGATGCTCCGGAGATTTACAGGGCTTTGGTTGAATCGACATGCTTTGGATCGCGTGCGATTGTTGAAAGTATTGAAGAGCAGGGAATTGGTATTAAGGCCGTACAGGCATTGGGTGGTATTGCTGTCAGATCAAAATTTGTGGTTCAAATGATGGCAGATGTGTTGGATCGCCCTGTAATCGTTTCACCGGAAGAGCAGACTGTGGCGCTGGGTGCGGCCATGTTCGCTGCTGTCGTTTGTGGTATTCATAAAAATATTGCGGAGGCACAGCAGGCATTTGACAAAAACAAGGATGTTGTTTTTAATCCGGATCGAAGGTTCAAAAAAATATATGATGACAGGTATAAGCAATACAGATATTACGGTAAGATGCAAGAATAAAAAGCAAATTCTTTAATTATAAAAACTGCACTGATGATGGAATATCCTGCAATTGAGAAGACTAAATCCGACCGGGATCTTTTTACCTGTCTGTATCAGGAATACAGGCAGGTATTGTTTAAAAAATTTTTACCTCTTTTGAATTCTCCTGAAACGGTGAAAGATATTATTCAGGAAGTATTCATCAGGGCATGGATTAAACGTGAGGTGATAAAACCTGAATCTTCACTGAAAGGTTATATGTATAAGATTGGACAAAACCTCATTTTCGATTACTACAGGCAAAAGAGTGTCATGTACCAGTCTGCATGGTTATACCTGTGGCAGCAGGAGCAGGAATGGCCTGATGAAAACCAGGTTACCACAGAAGATAAGGTGGCAAAAATTGAGATGATCGTCAGTCAATTGCCTCCTCAAAGAAAAAGAGTATTTGAATTATGCAAGTATGAACAGAAGAGTTATCAGGAAGTCAGCAATGCCATGCACATATCACTATCAACGATCAGCGACCATATAGTAAAAGCAAAAAGTTTTATCAGATCGGAATTGGTAAGGGACTTTAGGATTGCAGGTTGATTTTCATTTAGAATAAAAATTCATGAGAAATAAAATTTCTTTAAAGGATATTGCAAAGGCGGTTGGGGTTTCAACTGCACTGGTTTCGTACGTGCTCAATAACAGGGAACGGGAGGCCAGGGTAAGCCCGGAAACAGCAAAAAAGATCAGGGAAGCTGCGAAGGAATTGAATTACCAGCCCAATCAACTTGCAAAAAGTTTGAAGAGCGGTAAGTCGTTGGCCATTGGTTTGATCCTTGCAGATATTTCCAATCCCTTCTTTGGCCATCTTGCACGCACGATAGAAGACGAATCCAAAAAGAAAGGTTATACCGTTATCGTCGGAAGTTCAGATGAAAATTATAAGAATTCGGAGAGGTTGATGAATACTTTTATAGAAAGGCAGATAGACGGGTTCATCATCGCTCCGGCCGAAGGGTCGAAAGCACAATTAAAATATCTCAATGAACTAAATATTCCGTTTGTTTTGATTGACAGGTATTTTAAGGAAATAGAATCGAGTTATGTGGTGATAGATAATTTCAGGGCGACCCATGATGCAACGGCAAAATTATTGGAGCTTGGGCATCAGAATGTTGCTTTTGTTTGTTACAATAACCAGTTGCAGCATACAATTGACAGGTATAACGGGTATTCGAAAGCCATGGAAGAGGCCGGGAAAAAAGTAACCTCAAAGCTGTTGTGCAAAGTAAAATTCAATAATCCCGGAGATTTTCATTTAAAGTTCAGAAACCTGATGACGAAGGGAAATAAAATAGATGCCGTTTTGTTTTCGACCAACACACTTTCCACACTGGGGCTAAAAACATTAATGGATTTGGGAATAAAAATTCCGGATGAGGTAGCAGTATTTTGTTTTGATGAAAGCGAGTCGTATGATTTGTTTTATTGTCCGGTAAGTTATGTGAGCCAGCCGTTGAAAGAGATCGGGCAGAGGGCGGTGCAGATATTGGTGGAGATGATTGGAGCAAAATTGGGATTTCACAGACAGGTGATTTTAAATTCAGAATTGATAATCCGGGAATCGTGTGAAAAGAGATGACCAAAAAAGTTATGGGTTTAAAATTTTTGGAAAAAGAGTGAGAAGTTGAGCAGAGGGAAATGGATTTTTATCGTATTATAAATTAAATGGTATGTATAGATATTTAGATGAGGCATGTTGGAATTTTATAGAACGATAATTTTAATTAGTCTATACTGCTTAAACGTTTAAACTAAGTATTAAAGAAGAGAAATATAATTGAATGAAAACTGTTTAAAGAATAAAATCTATAAAATTATGAATAGAAGACCGCAACTAATTACTTCACCAGCCAGGAGAAAACAATTGAGCTTTTCAAACTTAATTATTTTGGTGATATTCCTTTTAGGCATTCCTGGACTTTGTTTTAGTGAAAGAAATACTGGATTATTACCTGATAAAGTCATCTCTGGTTTTGTTCTGGATCCTAATGGAGCACCTATTCCAAATGTTACGATCACATTAAAAGGAACAAGCGAGACTACTATTTCCGGAAACGATGGTTCTTTTAAAATTTCTATCGGAGAAAATATAGCCTCACCAGTTTTGGTTTTTAGTTCAATAGGATACCTGCCACGCGAAGTTGAGGTCGCTGGTCGGCTTTCACTGACTGTAAGACTGGATGTTGATAACCGTAATTTGGGTGAAGTTGTGGTAATTGGATATGGTACTCAAAAGAGGAAGGATCTCACTGGATCAATTGCGACAGTTTCGTCTTCTCAGATCGCTGAAAGACCAGTGAGTGGTTATCAGGATGCCCTGGCTGGATTGATTCCCGGAATTGATATAGCCCCAAGGAGTGCTAATCCAGGAAATGTGCCTGAAATCACTATACGAGGAATAGGTACCATTTCAGGGGGAAGGGATCCATTATATGTTGTGGATGGTTTTCCTACTGATGCTGCCAATGCAATGGCAATAGACCCAACAGATATAGCTTCAGTGGACGTATTAAAGGATGCATCCTCAACATCTATATATGGTTCCAGGGGTGCAAATGGCGTTATTATTATAACCACCAAATCGGGCCGAGAGGGAACTTCTTCTGTCAATCTAAGTGTAAAAGAGGGGTTCTCCCGTGCCAACAAGCATGACTTTTATAAAGTAATGAATGGTGCCCAATACACTGAATGGTATAAAGAAAAAGCACAATTTGCGGGTACACCAATCCCTTCCTGGATCACCAACTGGGATGGTACCAGCACCAATTGGCAGGATGTGATTTATCGCAATGCTCCTTTCCAGAATATAACGATTTCCACTTCCGGAGGAACAAAAAAATTAAGTTATCTGTTTTCCGGTGGATATCTTGATCAGGGAGATATTCTTTTGAAATCAGGGTATCAGAAATATACAGCACTCGCTAAACTGGATTATCACGCTTCTGACCGCATAAGCCTGGGTCTTAACCTGGCACCAAGCTATACTATCCAAAAATTGAGTGCTCCGGAAGACGATTTTTCATCTTTAACCGGAGATGCAGTATTGCTTCCTCCAATAATTCCTGTTTATAATAAAGATGGTACCCCGTCTGACCCGAATTCTTTTGGTATTCTTGCTAACCAAATGGTGAACCCTCTGACAATAGCTGAGAATTATCAGAAAAGTTTCAGAAACTTCTACCTTTTATCCAATGCTTACGCTATTGTAAAAATTATTAAGGGACTCGAATTCAAAAGTTCAATAGGAGCTAATATAACAGACAGTAGGTACAGGCTCTTTCAAAAAGAAGGAATGAGGGGTCAGGCTTTATATCCGGTAACTGCACTGGAATTAAATTCTGCAAGAACAGTTAATTGGTTAAATGAAAACACCCTAACCTATAATACGACAATAAATGAAGATCATAAGATCCAGGGTCTTTTAGGATTTAGTTCTCAGAGAACTGATTTTGATATTGTAGGCGCCAATGCAAATACTTTTACAGGAAATTTAGCTCAGACAATTGGATTCGGAACCAATCAAAGTGCCTTCTCTGGCAATTCAGCTAATTCATTGGTATCCTATTTTGCGCGCGTCAATTATTCTTACAAGGATAGGTATTTACTTACTGCCACTGTGAGAAGAGACGGAAGTTCGAGATTCGGATCGAATCATTTATATGGAACTTTCCCTTCTGTGGCTGCCGGATGGAATATTTCTAATGAGAAGTTCATGGCTAATAGCAAAATCATTGACCACATGAAAATCAGAGCCAGCTATGGTTCTACAGGAAGTAATTTTATCGGAGACTTCACTTCAAGGGCGAGTATGACGGCCGTAAATGGTTCATTTGGAAATACATCGGTAGTTGGGTTTACCAATGCTGATCCGGGAAACCCTGATTTAACCTGGGAAAAAGCAAAGCAGACTGATATAGGTTTGGATATTGGTGCATTCCAGCGTATTAATCTGACATTCGATTATTTCAGTAGTATTTCAAATGGGCTATTGCTTGCTGTAAATGTTCCACCCTCTACCGGATATGGGAGCAATCTTCAGAATATTGGAAGTATGAGGAAATGGGGTTATGAAGCCTCTGTGAATGCAAGTTTAGTAAGAAGTAAAGATTTTAGCTGGGATTTTGGATTTAATGCGACACATTTAAAACAAAAGGTATTAAAACTTGGACCCACAGGTGCACCACTGTATCAATTCTTTGCTGTGCTTGTTACAAAGATTGGAGGCCCATTGGAACAGGAACATGCTTTACAGCAAATTGGTATTTTATCAGCAAAAGATTTTGCAGATGGTGTAGCACATAAGCCGGTAGGTGATATGCCTGGTGATTTCAAATTTTTGGATGCTAACAAGGATGGTATCATCGATGCTTTCAATGGTGCGGACGGAGTGTTGGTTGGAGATAATAATCCAAGATGGTTGTTTGGTGTGACAACAAATCTCAGATATAAGAATTTCAATCTTGGAATTTTATTACAAGGGCAGCAAGGGGCCAAGATTTTGGATTTTGTATATCAGATTATGAGTCTTCACAACAATAATACAAATATGGATACCTGGTTTTGGTACGGACGTTACATATCTGAAACAGATCCTGGTAATGGAGTGGTTCCGAGAGCAGGGTACAATGATATAGGTGCGGTTTCATCATGGGAGGTACAAAAGACTGATTACTTAAGAATCCGAAATATCAATCTTACATACACATTCCCGATTTCAGTTGCAAAAAAGATTTCATTAAATGAACTGAAAGCATTCATTTCTATTGAAAATCTATACACCTTCAAGGGGTATAGAGGAGGGAATCCACAGGCCGTGAGAAATGGATTTGATACACAGATATTCGGAGATCATCGAACCTTAAGCCTCAATTCTGTTGCAACAGCCCCGATACCACAGGTTTTCACTTTTGGTGTAAATCTTTCCTTTTAATCAATAATTAGATAAGCCATGTTTAAAAGAAATAACATATTAGCATTTAGCTTGTTCATCCTGATTTTTTCCGGTCTGTACAATGTTTCCTGTAAAAAAAGTTTTTTGGAAATAACACCTATAGACAGAGTCTCGAAATCAGCCTTTTTCAAAAATGAAGCCGATTTGACAGCAGCAATCTACGGTGTTTATATAGCTCAAAAGAACCTTTATACAAGCTGGGAGCTGGCATTGTATAATCTCGAAGAAACAAGATCAGATAATACAAACCAGGATTTTGGAAGGCAAACCGAACACCGCGCTGTTGATAATTTTACTGCCGAAGCAGGAAATACTTCAATAACCGGAATGTGGGGTAGCGCTTATTATTGCATTAATATGTGTAATACGGTGATTGACCACGCTGCTGATGTGAATATGGATGATACTAAAAAGAATCAAATAGTAAGTGAAGCCTTATTTATCAGGGCACAAACCTATTTTCAACTTGTACAGGATTATGGGGCAATCCCTTTGAGATTACATGAAACAACATCTTTGAGTGGGAATAATAACCTTGCAAGAACATCACTGGATTCTATTTATGGGCAAATTGAGCAAGACCTTCAGACCGCTGCGAATACACTTCCTAAAAGTTATTCAGGAAGTGATGTGGGTAGGGTTACCTCTTATGCTGCCTATGCAATGCTTGGTAAGGTTTATCTTCAGGAAGGGAAAAAAGACTTAGCTGTAAAAGCATTAAGGAATGTTGTTTTTAGTGGCACTCCTTATTCATTGCTTCCTGAGTATGCTGACCTTTGGAATCCAAATCTTAAGAACTCAGCGGAATCCATTTATGAAATTCAATTCCTTCCTCCCTTAAATGGATCTCCATTTTGGAATTATTTTGCTCCTCTAAGTTTGGGTGTCCCTGGAGGGAATGACGGAGGAACATCACCGAATACCCCAACAAAAGATTTAATTGATGCCTATGAACCCGGAGATTCAAGATTGGCGGCATCAATAGGTTATGATGCGACCGGGCGACCTTATATTCTGAAGTTTGCCGATCCCGGAGTTGCTGTCGGGAATGACGCCCATAACAACTTTCCTGTTATCAGGTATGCAGATGCATTGTTGATGCTGGCTGAAGCGCTCGGTGAAACTCCGGAATCTTACGATTTGATAAACCAGGTAAGAAGGAGAGCTCATCTCGGGGATATAAGTGCAGGTACTCCCGGAAGTTTCATTGACAAAGTCATGCATGAACGCCAGGTAGAGTTTGCCTTTGAGTGCCAAAGATGGCATGATATTTTAAGAATGGGTCAAACAAAAGCCATTGATTTAATGAATGCTAATTTGGCAAGAGAATTTCCAGGAGATAATATCTCCATTGACGCTCATGATCTTTTAGCTCCATTACCTATAACTGAGGGGCAAACTAATGATCTTTGTGTTCAAAACCCTGGATATGTGCCGTTTAAATAAATGGTCGAGTGAACTTTTTATTTATGAACAGATATATTTTTCCATATTGTACAAAGGATAGAAACCATAGACTCTGAAGATTCATTTTTTTTCTCAGTTTGAACATACTCGAATCTTCTTTATTAGCTGGGAGGAATAACCTTAATAAGCTAAGGATGTTTCATTGGGAAAGCTGGTTTCAAAAATCGTCTTAATGTTGGAAAGTTTGAAATAAACGAAAAATTTATTGATAATGGGATTGCGTTTGACCTTTTTTCTCCTTCTTATTTCCTTTTTTTCATTGGAAACTAATGCTCAGAGGATCGGGAATTTTGATACGGATAAATTGCCGGTTGAATTTCAAAGAGTCATTAATAATATCAGGCATGATTCACTTGGAAATGAAAAGGGAATTGTAAATATCAGGAAAGTAAATGACCATGTGATCCATGTTGATATCAGTTTTTTATTAGATAAAAATGTTTCCCAAAATGACTGGCAGGTAAATATCAAACCTTCATTTAAACCAACCTTTAACTGGGCGCCACACCTGACCCCCACTGACAAAAATATTATTGCACAGCATGTTTTCAGATCCCCGGCTCTGATAGTTTCTGATTCAAAACAGGTGCTGATAGCTATCCCCGATCTGGATATTCTGAACAGAAATCATCCCGTGCAATGGTATATGGATATGGATGCCGAAAGAAATATTTTGACATTGGGTATGAGTGAGAGCAAAGTCACCGAACATGTAATTTTTGAAAGAAATGCCGGCGCTGTTTATCCCCAAGGAAAAGTTGAATTTGGGTTTTATTTATTGCGCTACAATGACAAAGAAACCCTGAATGATCCTTTCATGCGAACTACCACATTTTTATGGAATCACTGGGGAAGAGAATTATTTGAAATGGGGAATCCTATCAGGGGTAGTTTGATGCCTTATGTGAAACATACGTATGACTGGGCTTTTAAAAACTGGAAAGATCAGGTCTGGCAACAATTTCAATTGGATGGAAAAACTGTCGGAGCTCCTACATTTATCGTAAATGTCACCCAAAGCCCTGATTATCCCGGATTGGCCGATGAGCGCGAATTCAGATCTATATGGAATCAGGCCTGGTTCAGCTCACTCAGGTCGGCAAGCGGGCTTTACCGGTATGCCCGCAGAACAAAGAATGACAGCCTGATGAAGAAAGCGCTTATGACCAAAGAACTTGCTTTGTCGTTTCCCAAAAAGAAAGGTTTTTTTTATGGATTGATAGGAACGGATATGAAAGAAATAGAAATTAATGGGAAAAAATACAATAGAAGTGAAGGGTGGAATCATGATTTCTGGGGGAATTCAAATCGCAATCCCTATACTACCGATCCTAAAACATCTCCTTTTCATATCCTTGATATGAGCTGGACATCTCTCTGGATGCTCCGCTGGTATGAGGAGTTGGAAAAAGATAAACGCCTTCTGAATTATGTTGAAGATTATGCAGATTCTTTACTAAAGATCCAATTCGCAAATGGATTCTTTCCAACATGGCTCGATCTCAAAACATTAAGACCCCTGAAAGAATTGGAAGTATCTCCTGAGACTTCTGTTTCGGTCTCGCTCCTTTTAAAACTTTACAAGATCACCGGTGAGGAAAAGTTCAGGTCATCGGCTTTGAAAGCGATGAATGCAGTGATGGATAGTATTGTTTTGCAGGGGCGGTGGGAAGATTTTGAAACCTATTGGTCTTGTTCGAGGATCGGATCCAAAAATTGGGTAGGACATAAAGTTGCCAGAAACAATATGTACAAACAAAATAATTTTTCTATGTTCTGGACCGCCGAAGCTTTGTTGGATTGTTATCATATTACTCACGATAATAAATATCTCGCTATGGGCCGCAGGACATTGGATGAACTATTAATGACTCAGGCATCGTGGCAACCATTTTTCATTCCGATCAAAGCACTTGGAGGCTTTGGTGTTATGAATGCTGATGGAGAATGGAACGATGCACGCCAGAGCTTGTTTGCAGAACTGATTATTAAGTATGGATTGGAATTTAAAGATCAACAATATATTCAACGCGGCCTTGCAGCTATGCGTGCTTCATTTGTGATGATGTATTGCCCTGAAAATCCTGAAACAAAAAAACAGTGGGAAGACAAATGGCCATTTTTTGGCCCGAAGGATTATGGTTTTATGATGGAGAATTACGGGCATGGGGGTGAGAACAATTCCAAAGGCCTTGGAATTGGCGAATTTACAATTTATGATTGGGGGAATGGGGCAGCCTCAGAAGCGTATAACAGACTTTTAGACCATTTTGGAGAAAAGTTTGTTGACGGAAATGGTTCAATAAGCTCAATTAAAAAAAGGTGAAGAAGCAGGAATCGAATTATTTGTCTCAAAAAATTACTGGAAGAATTAACTTAAACTTAGTCTGACTGATTTACACAAATGGTTGATTTGTTTTCTTCATTATAGTTGGAATAATCGTCAGTTTGGGTTATCAGGAAAGTTAGTTCTTCCTTTTTTCTTTCATCTCAATCGGGATTTTCTAATCCCACGAATAAAACCGTTTTACACAAACTGCATTATTGCCACTTTTACTATGCATTTATTCTTCGGCAATATGTGCTATTCAGAAATGATTTCTCAATCTCAAACCCACAGTTTAACACCCGATAAAAATAATCTGGAACATCTTTTGCGATAAATCCAGAAACCTAATCACATGTTCGACGAAATCTTAAATGCTGTAAAAAGCGAGCTGGGCAATCATCCTGCAATGCAGGGGCAGGCCCCCGAACAACAGAGTGCAATTCACAACGAAATTGCTACTCATCTTTCCAACATCCTCGGTGAAGGGAATTTGGCTTCTATGGCCGGAGGATTGCTCGATAAACTCAAAGGCGCTGCTACTTCGGGAAGTATTGCTTCCGGTGCCATTGAAGGTGGTCTGGTAAGTTCGCTGGCGTCAAAGTTTAATTTGCCTCCTTCTATAACAGGAGCTATTTCCGGCGCTCTTCCGGGAATCATTCAGAAATATCTGAACCAGAAGAAGTAACCAAATTCGCTTTCGCCGGCTGTGTTTTAATTGGGTTTGTGCATGGTAAACCAACGAAAGAGATTCAATATAAATTCCAGGAGATGCCGGATTTTAAGTCCGGCATTTTTTTTACATCCTCATCATTCAAATATTTTTTCATCGCCTCCCATTAAATTTGTAAAACTTTTAAAAGAATATTTTTCAATGCCTTCCCTTCTTCCGCGGCTGCGTTATCCCATTTTTTTATCGCCCATGCTGGGAGTTGTTACGCCGAAAATGGTAGCCGATGTCAGTGAGGGCGGGGGTTTGGGAGGATTGCCACTCGGCGGCCAATCGAGAGAAAAAGCACATCAACTGATTACGGAAACAAAAAAGCTGACGAATAAAATTTTTGCTGTCAACCTTTTTACCAATGCTGAACCTGACCTCGATAAAAATCAGGAGGCCATTGATAAGATGCGGATTTTTATTTCTGAAATTTTAGTACAGAAAAAATGGGCGGGCAACCTGGATTTTGAATATCATTTCTATTCTTATCCCGATTTAATCGATCTGATTATTGAAGAAGGTGTACAGGCAGTGAGCTTCACATTCGGGATGTTGAATGAAGCGAGTGTCAGGAAATTAAAAGCGCACAACATCTCTTTGATTGGGACTGCTACCTGTGCAGAGGAAGCGCGGCTGATTGAAAGTTCAGGCGCGGATATGATCGTAGCTCAGGGGATTGAAGCAGGCGGGCATCGCGCCACTTTTGTTAATGGTGAACTGCCGCAAATTAAACTTATCCCTCTTTTGAATGAAATTACAAAAACTGTGAAGATTCCTGTTGTGGCCGCGGGTGGGATTTATGATGAAAGTACGATGAATGCAGCGTTTCAGGCGGGGGCCAAAGGCGTACAAATCGGGAGTTATTTTATTCCTGCCAAAGAAAGTTTAGCTTCAGATACTTACAGAAAAATACTAAAGGGATCGATGGAAAATTCCACTACGCTGACTAAAAGTTTCAGCGGGCGATGGGCACGGGGAATCAAAAATGAATTTATTAAAAAGACTGAAGGGATGGATGTTCCGGATTATCCGATTCAAAATATTCTCACCCGCGAAATGAGGAATCTTGCAAAGTCTCATAACGATTATGAATACGCGAGTTTATGGGCCGGACAAAATGCAGGATTTGCAAAAACGGGGACCACCTCTCAAATCATGGATGAATTAATTCATATTTATAAAACGATTAAACATTGAATGCAGATTTATTAAAACTTGAACCGATACCGGTTTGGAAACATTTTGATGCCATCAACGCCATTCCACGTCCATCCAAAAAAGAAGGGAAGATGATTGCCTTTGTAAAGAGTTTTGGAGAATCGCTGGGCCTTGAAACGATGGTTGACGGAACAGGAAACGTGGTTATCCGTAAACCTGCGACAAAAGGGATGGAAGACAGGAAGGGTGTTGTCCTGCAAGGCCATCTCGATATGGTTTGTCAGAAGAACAATGAAACTGTTTTTGATTTTGATAAAGATGGGATTAAGACGGTGATCAGGGGAGATTGGGTTCATGCAGACGGGACAACGCTCGGCGCAGATAACGGTATTGGTGTGGCTGCCATCATGAGCATTCTTGAAAGTACTGACATCTCTCATCCTGCACTGGAAGCGCTTTTTACCATTGATGAAGAAACCGGGATGACCGGTGCTTTCGGATTGAAACCAGGTTTCCTGCAAGGTGATATATTGTTGAACCTGGATACCGAAGAAGATAGTGAAATTGATATTGGTTGTGCCGGAGGGATGAATGTAAGTGCGGCCAAGCAGTTTAAAACCGAGAGCATTTCGGGCAAAGGAATTTCGATCAGCATCAAAGGCCTGCAGGGCGGGCATTCCGGAGTGGATATTGACAAAGGCCGGGGGAATGCAAATGTTCTTATGACAAGATTTTTATTTGGCGGAATCAGAAATTTAATTCGATTGGTTTCTATCGACGCAGGCGGGTTGAGAAATGCCATACCGCGTGAGGCAAAAGTAATAGCACTGATTAATAATCCGGATGATTACCTGAAAAGCGCTTCCAAATTGAAATCGGAAATTCTGGATGAGTTCAAAAGCATAGAAAAGGATTTGAAAATAGAAGTGAGTGTGGCAGATGTGAAAGGATCTGCTTTGTCACCTTCGGATTCAGCTCAATTAATTCGCGCCCTGAATGCCGCGCACAACGGTGTTTTCAGGATGAGCCCTGATGTACCAGGCCTTGTAGAATCATCAAATAACATTGCCCGTGTCACCCTCGATAACGGATGGGCAGAGGTGCTGTGCCTTGCCAGATCATCGGTTGAATCGACAAAGATGTCAGTGGCCAATCAACTAAAAGCTTCTTTTGAACTGGCAGGTATGGATGTTGAATTTGCCGGTTCTTATCCCGGATGGCAACCTGATCCGAATTCTCAGATTTTATCTGTCATGGTTAAAATCTACAAAGAAAAATTTGGTGAATCACCCAATGTAATCGCCTGCCATGCCGGATTGGAATGTGGAATTATCGGAGCTGACTATCCTGGAATGGAAATGATTTCTTTTGGGCCAACCATTGTGGGGCCTCATTCACCGGATGAAAAAGTAAACATCAAATCTGTTCAGAAATTTTGGAGCTATTTACTTTCCATTCTGAAAGAAATTCCAAAGAAAGATCAGGATAAAGTCTGAAATAAAAAGTTTTTAACCTCCCCGACCCTTAAAAGATACCAGTTTATCTGTTATTCAGGTTTTGCTGAATCTTCTTTTTTGTTTACGGACGATGCCTTTTTTACACCTTTTGGTTTTGATGCTTTTGCTTTGGATGCCCTGGCATTTGTGGCCGTTACTTTTTTGGTTGTTTTCTTTGATGCAGGTTTCTTAGCCGTTGCTTTTTTAGGAGATTTTGATGATGCTGATTTTCCCGGTTTGGAACCTGATTCAAGTTCAGCCACCGTAATTACACAATTGTCGATGCCGTAGCCCTGCACTGCTTCATATCTTTCTGCGTGATAATCATTTACCCATGTGTTTCCGTTGATGAGAAAACGGTAATGGTAAACATTTCCCGTTTCGAGGGGGACGATTACGCTGGCCGACCCGTCGGATTGAAATTCCAATTCAAATCCGTCCTGAGATGTCCAGTTATTAAAATCTCCGACTACAAATATTTTTTCAGCGCCTGTCAGGGCTTCTGCGGGTAAACTAAAAAGTACGTTCTTTTTCATAACTATATATTTCTTTTAAATTGATCGCCGGATGATTCCGGCAGTTTTCATTAATAATTTTCCAATCCTACAACCATTTTCAAGCCAGAATTTGAATTCCCTGCCGGCCTGCCTATGGTCGGAAAGGCGCGCAAATGTATAGAATTCAACATAAACCCTTATTTATGACCTTTGATATTAAAGTTTTTCTATTCTGTTTACCAATTTGAAATTTTTTCACCGGATAGTTTTATGTACTAATGTTCATAAACCACTGCCACATTATCAATCCAGAATTTGCTTTCCGTATTTCCAACAAAAGGACCACCGTCGCTCGATGAAAACTGCAGATAAATGTGGGTTACCGGATCATTGGAATTTCCCCATCCGTCTTCAAGAATGGGAACGAGTTTTCCCTTGCTGTTTCTGGTGTAATAGGCCTCGCTGCCATTTTTCAATCCCATCTTGCTGATGTAATAAGGTTCGCGGGTGATGTCGCCATAATGAATAACAATCCGGTGCCTGTTTTGCCATGTGGTAACGGTCTTGTCAAAAACTTCCCATCCGGTGCCAATTCTTTTTGCATGCACATTGCCCTCCTTATCTTCCCATCTATGTTGCAGATAAACATAAGCGATTGCATGGCTTGTCGTGGCTGTGGCCTTTCCTTTTTTGCTTAAGCCGTCAATTTTGTAATTGGGGCCTCCGGCAATAACCTTGTAATCAAATTGGAGATAATTCGGTTTTTTATTGAATGGAGCGCCTGCGATAATATTCTTTAGCGGGTCTTTGGTGCCGGTGACGGGTTCTATCATGTGACCGAGGAAAATGGTTCCACTTGCAAGCACGTTGATGTTAATTACACCAAGCACTTTTACACTTTCTACTTTGGTGTCGAGCCTTGCACAATATCCATTATCTCTTTTTTCAGGAAAAACAGTCACACTTCCTTTGGTAATTCCTTTCACTCTTGCATAAACAGATGAAACAGCCCATGGTGACGTCCGGCTTGAGTAGGGTGTGTTGACCGGAACGACATCTTTGGGATCTCCGATTTCATAGAGTGTTACTGTTTTTCCGCCGATGATAAACGATTCTTTTACTTCGCGTGAAATCCAGTCATTCATGTTGCCGTAAGCCAGCATTTCCACTCTTTCCTGTGCCAGGGAAGGAGTCAGTATCATCATCAATGCTGCAGCTGAAAAATAAAATCTTTTCATTTTCATTTGGATTGTAATTTATTTCAATCACCTATGCTGTTTTTTTTCAGTAAAAAAAGATCTTCAGGTGCAAGGTTCATCTGCAAATAGGGAATGCCATGGTCGTGATCGTCGAGATACATCCTTGGCTTTACAGTGAAGTTATTACTAACCAAAGATAAACTGTTGTTGAGGTAAGGCGTTGTGATACCTGCAGCATTCAGCAAAGTGGGAAAAACTGAATTGGTGGAAATGGGTTTTGGGCCGTTTGTAATTGCGGCAGAAACATTTTCCGGAAAATCACTTTTGTATTCATTGGAATACCAGATGATAAACGGAATTCTTAGTTGGAAATAAGTGGGAATCGGAGAGGAATGCAAAAAACCATTTCTCGAATCATCAAAAATATCTTCACCATGGTCGGATACATATAAGAGAAACGCATCAGTTTTTGTTTCTTCCAAAGCCCTGATGGTTTGTGAAATAAAATAATCCGTATATACAATACTGTTATCATAGGCATTGATAAGCACGGGCTTTTCAGATTGGCTGAGCTGGCTGATTTTATCCGGAGTGAATATGCTGAATTGCCTGGGATACCTGTCTCCATAATTGAAATGCGATCCGTAACTGTGCAAAACAATAAACAAATTATCCTTGTTTTCGTTGATAATCTTTTTCATCATTTCGGTTAATTCTTCATCGTATGGATTTGTGTAATCTCCTGTCACAGGATCCTTTACACGGATAATCCTGAATATGTCCGCCTGCCGGTAAAAGTCTTCGGTCAGTGAATGATTGTCCGGTTGATTTGAAAAACAAACTGTCGTAAAGCCTGCTTCATTGAATGCGGCGAAAATACTTTTGCGGCAATAAATGTCTTTGAAATCAGTAGCATCATTGCAGGATAAAATGATAGGAACACTTTTATGTGTCGCATTGTTTTCAGTAATGGCGTCTTTGAAAACAATGAGGTTTGATTGCTTTTCAAGATTGGGATTCGTTAACCTGTTGTACCCGTACAATTGCCAACTGACCGCTCTTCCGGTTTCGCCAATTATCAATACCACAATCATTCTTTTCGAGGCAGTATCTTTTTTGACAGCATCAAATGAAAAAGGTTTTGAGGTTTGCGGATAATTTTTAACCTTAATTATTTTGTGAATGGCAAAACCCAGATTATATACGATGTTGGCGGGATATACATCGTTATGAAAAGTGAATTTGCTCCGGAAAGAATTTTTGCTCAACGGGAATAAAGCAAAAGAAAGCGACAGAAAAATCAGAGAGGTTAATATCATTTTCTTTCTGATATTTTTTTGCAAAACATTATTTGTTGACCATTGAATAATGGCCAAAATCAAAGCAGGAATATAAAGCAGACAAATGACGAGAATGGCCTGAGTCATGCTCGATAAAAGCTCACCGGCCTCTGATGTGGAAGTTGTAACCACATTCAGAAACATGTCTGCTGAAATAGCATCAGGGCCTCTGAAGAGATAAAATAAAATGATTTGAAATCCATTTAACAAAAACACAGGAAAAAGAAAAACAAATCCTCTTCCGGAATTTCTGACAAGTGAAAGAACCAGTAAAAAAAATCCGGTAGGAAAAAATAAAATGATCGCTCTTGCCATGAAATTGACCGGCTGGCTTATGGCGAAATAAAATGACGGAGCCATGCAGATGATTACATAATACCACAGAAGACCTAAAGGATTAGTTAGTAACTTCCTCAGAAAATCTGTCAAACCAAAAGAACTTTTCATCTGCCTCTGATTAATTGCCGTCATGCACACTCTGCATTAGAGGAAAACATTCTTAGAGAGGTTACATGAAATGAATTTCACAATTCAAGTTAATTCAAGTTTTGAAAACGGAAAAAATGAACAGATTTTTGAATAAAGCCGATCTGGCACGAAATTCCTTTGTCAAAATACAAAATGAAATAAAAGTTATGGGAATCATTAATCAGGATATGAGAGATATTGTCGACAGTTCTAAACTGTCATTTGTTGCCACGGTTTGCCCGGATGGCTCGCCCAATCTTTCCCCGAAAGGTTCGTTGAGGGTATATGACGACAATACGATTGTGTTTATGGACATCGCTTCTCCCCATACCATTGCAAATCTGAATCAAAATCCGAAAATTGAAATTAATTCTATTGATTTTATCCGCCGCCGCGGATACAGGTTCAAAGGGGAAGCGCATATCGTTCCTCCCGGTGATCCGGTTTATGAATGGCTGAATCAATGGTTGCTCGAACTCAACGGCCCCGGTTATCCTGCCAACCAGGCTGTCGTGGTTAAGGTTACAAAAGCTTTACCTGTTTTTTCTCCGGCTTATACCTGGGGCCATGCATCCGAAGATGATCTCTCTCTTGCCTCGGCTGAAGAATACCTGAAAGCAGAAGGTATTTCAGACAGTGATCTGCAAAAGGAATAAAATGATTCTTTTCGATATTCCGGAGTAGTTTTTTTAATCTTTGATTGAATGGAAAAGGATTTTCTGTATGAGCAGAACAACAGAAAAAACCTTGAAAGAATCACAGCAGAGTTTCCTAACTTTTTGTCCGATGAATAATGCTATTTTTTTAAATCGTCTTTATAAATGATACCGTTTTTCATAACGAATACTACTTTTCTTATATCGTGAATGTTAGCCGACGGATCACCTTCTACTGCAATCAAATCAGCCAGCAGGTCTTTTTTAATTCTTCCGATCCTGTCGCCATAACCGAATACACCGGCATTGACAGAAGTCGCGGATTTCAACACATCCAATGGTTTCATGCCATACTCAACCATCAATTCCATTTCGCGTGCATTATCACCGTGAGGAAATACGCCCACATCACCTCCCATACAAATCGTAACTCCCGCACGTAAAGCCGCTGCAAAACTTTTCTTTTTGGAAATGATCCGCTGCGGTTCGGGAAGTGTTCCTTTTTTCCAGCCGTCGTATTCTGCAATAGCCTCTCCGGCGGCCAGTGTCGGGCACAAGGCAATTCCCTTTTCTTTCATCTCCCTGAAAACTTCTTCCGTTCCATAATCTCCGTGTTCAATCGTATGCACTCCCGCCTCAATGGATCTTTTCATCCCTTCAACAGAAGCAGAATGGGCAGAAACATATCTTCCGCTGCTTTGTGCTACTTCCACCGCGGCAGCAATTTCTTTTTCTGAAAAAGTGGGCGCAATAGCATCACCGAGTCCCCACCGGTAATCTGCATAAACTTTTACTAAATCGGCTCCCTTTGAAATCTGTACACGCGCTTCTTTCCTCATTTCATCTTCATTGCCAACTTCCGCCGCCCCCTTCGGAAAATCCACATCTGCATTTTCTGATTTGACACCATAAGAACCTTTGGCGACAATGGCCCTGGTGGCAACAATCATCCGCGGGCCTATGATAACACCTTTTTCAATAGCAGTTTTAATCCCTGCGTCATCGTACATAGCTCCTTCTGTTCCCAAATCCCGCATGGTTGTAAAGCCTGCGAGCAGAGTGGCTTCTGCATGTTTTACCGCTCGCGCATTGCGTTCTGCACGGCTTTCTTTCAACACCTGATCATTCCAGGAAACTTCGTTGTAGGGATGAAGAAAAACGTGTGAATGTCCTTCGATAAGACCCGGTAGTAGTGTCATTCCTTTGAGGTCTATCACTTTTGTGCCAGCGGGAAGTTTAAAAGTCATTTCTCCTGCTTGAACGATTTTATTATTGTGTATAAGCACGACCCATCCATCATGCATAATTTCGCCGTCAAACACCCGCGCGGGTTTCAACAGATACCAGGAGTCGTTTTGTGCAAAAGCCATAAGGTTAAAAATGGTAAGCAGCATTGTCAAAAAGTATTTCATTGTGGAAAGATATAGCGGTTTCAAAATGAGTTGGTGGGTGAATTAACCCTTTTTTCGGGATTTTTCAAAAGATAATTTTACCTCTGTAAACGGAAGAATGATTTTTCTTATGTTGATCATTTTATGGATGATAAATGAAAGATAATTGGCCGAAAGGAAATAGGTTTAATCATTTGTGGTGGAGTGAGGCAGGCATAATTATTGAGGAAAGATAAATTATTTTTAAAAAAGATATTTTCAAAAAAGATAATGGAAAACAGAATAAAAGAAAAAGTAGTTATTATTACGGGTGCCAGCAGTGGGCTGGGAGAGGCTGCCGCACGGTTGTTGAGTGATGAAGGTGCATCAGTAATACTTGCTGCACGCAGAACAGAAAGAATTAGAAAATTAGCTGATGAAATAAAGAAGAAGGGCGGAAAAGCAGTTGCTATTACTACCGATGTCAGCAAATTCAATCAGGTGAAAAAATTAATTGATAAAACGGTGGCTACATTTGGGAGAATCGATGTGTTGATTAATAATGCAGGTGCAATGCTGCTATCACCGTTGGATAGCGGAAAGGTTGAAGAATGGGACAGAATGATAGACCTTAATATCAAAGGTGTTCTTTACGGCATTTCTGCGGTACTGCCGGTTATGCAAAAACAAAAATCAGGGCACATCATCAATGTGGCTTCGGTTGCCGGGCATCGTACAGGCCCGGCCCATGGGGTTTACAGCGCAACAAAGTTTGCCGTCAGGACAATTTCTGAAGCCCTGCGTCAGGAAGTCAAACCATACAATCTTCGCACAACAATTATTTCTCCCGGCGCCGTAGATACCGAGTTACCCGATCATATTACAGATAAAAGTTCCTCTGAAAGTTCACATAAACTTTATAAAGAAATGGCAATTCCTGCAGATTCATTTGCACGTGCAGTCGCATTTGCCATCAATCAGCCTGATGATGTCGATGTCAATGAAATTCTTTACCGGCCTACAGCACAGAGGTTTTAATTAATAATCCGCAACCTTTTGCAAGTTGAAAAAAGTTGGAGGAAATTATTTTTCTATTGCAATCCCAGTGTGTTCACTCCCTGATCAAAAATCACATCCACGGGAATATTAGCAGCCTTTAATCTGTCAAGATCTTTTTGCAATTGTTCCCCAATTTTGCCTTTTTCAGCTACCAATTTTGCCACACCATCATAGTCACCATTCCCCTGAAGGGTCAATATAAGATTTGAAAGACTGTCAATAGCGCCTTTCATGTTATCATAGTTGACTTTGTAAGTACCGTCATCCAAACGTGTGAATGCATTGTGTTCTTTGAAATAATTAAAGCGGATCATGTTGGCTATGCCGTGGGCATCTCCGGCGCCAAAACGAACGGAACGGAAAATACCTGCAATGAATGTGGTATAAAAATCTTTCAGATCACCTTTCAATTCTCCTTTTTGCAAAAGTTGTTCTACCATAAACAATCCCAAAATATCGGCTTTCCCTTCTTCCAATGCCGAAGCATATTGTTTCAATGCTTTTCTTACTGTGCCTTTGCCATCGATGGTATTTTTTATTCCTAATCCATGTGCCACTTCATGAAACATGGTATTGGCAAAGAATGCATCAAATGTTACATATTGCCTTTGTTCAGGTGTAATAAGAATGTTGGCAATGGGTGTCATCATTTTATCAAACTTCGCCTGCATGGCATTTTTCAATTGCAATCTGCGTGTGCCTTTTTTTAATTGCACTTCCTCATCATTGGGAAGGTTGATGGCAATTGTTTTTCCCCCCGCATTGGCTGAACCTGCATAATAAATTACATCGTACGCATTCAGATCGCCGTCTGATCCGGGTTTTTCCTGTTTGTATTTTGCTGCAACCGGCAGACTATCCTGCAACTGTGGCAACAGTGATGCATATTTGGCGAGTCTCTGACTCCAGTCTTTGTCTTTTACCAGCACATAACTTTCATAAGAAGCTTTGTAGCCGAACAACTGGTCTTCATAAGTTTCAATAGGCCCGATCACAATATCGAGCCCGTTATTCTTCATATCCAGCCATGCAAAATCACTTTTTTGAAAATCATCATTCTGCAATGCATCGGCCCTCAGTTCAAGATAGTTTTTCAATCCTTTGTCGTCAGCCATTTTCGCGGCCTGTCTCAGCAAATCTGCCGCACGCTCAAGCTGATCTTTGAATTGAATATGAAAAGGAACAGTTGTCAGTTTTCCATTTGCATCTCTTCTGATAAAATTGTAAAGTCCGGTTTTATCTTTCAGATCTGATTTCTCAAATTCCTCTTTTGTCATATCCTTCGGATAAAAATTAGCTCCCAATGGTTTGGTGCCTGTGCCTGCGATGAATGGAGAATCATTTTGCAGTCTGTCCCAGGGGCCATAATTGATTACTGCAAACTTTTTGGTTGTCGGGTCCTGAATTGAATTGATCAGGCTATCGAGATTTCCATAAGTCTGATATCCGAATAAGGTGTCCATGATTTGGGCTGCATTGATCAGCAACGGAATCATTTTCTTTTCGGTGTCTGTCAGTTTCGACATATCGGTGGTCAGTTTCACTGTTGCATATTCATCAACTCTTTGTTGCATGGTTTCAGTTGTGCTTTTATCGTTTGAAGATTTTGATTTGTCTCCGTTTTTGCAGGAATACAAACCGGAAAATAATATCGCAGAGGCAATCAGAAAAGGGACTTTTTTCATGGGTAAAAAAGTTTATTTAAAGAGGGTAAAGATAAAATATTTGATCAGTAGGATGGAGAAATAAAATTGCAGGTTATGAGGGCCGCACATTTGGCAAATGGGTTAAGCCGGCTTCTTTTAATGATTGTAATTTTGCAACAAAAAATAAAGGAGGTTAAAATGGAAGATAAAAAAGTTGTTTATGTTACGGGCGGAAGCAGGGGAATCGGGAAAGGTATAACACAGTTTCTTCTGAATAAAGGTTACAGAGTGGCATTCAGCAGCCGGAAATTAAGTGATGCCCAATCTGCCGCGAAAAGTTTACAGGGAAATGCAGAAGATATTTTTCCATTGCAATCAGATGTGCGCAATGCGGAAGACGAAATCAGCGCTGTAAAAAATATTTTGAAGAAATGGGGAAGATTGGATGTGTTGGTTGCCAATGCAGGGCTTGGGATCTTTGCTCCATTTGAAGATTTGAGTTACGGGCAATGGCATCAGGTGATTGACACCAATGTAACGGGTGTTTTCAATAGTACTAAAGCTGCGGTAGAAGCGGTCATTAAGACGAAAGGATATATCATCACCATTGCAAGTCTTGCGGGTGTCAATTTCTTACCGAAAGGTACAGCCTACAACGCCAGCAAATTTGCTATTGTAGGATTTACCCAGGCTTTGATGCTCGATCTGCGCCAGAAAGATGTGAAGGTAACCACTATCATGCCTGGCTCCGTGGCCAGCCATTTTGGTAACCATGTGCCTTCGGAGGCAGATAACTGGAAGATTCAACCTGAAGATATCGGAGAAATTATTTTTGATTTACTGAGGATGAATCCACGTACACTTCCAAGCAAAATTGAAGTGCGCCCGAGCAAACCTCCGGTAAAAAAATAAAAAAGATGAAAGCGATTGTGATCAATGAATTTGGAACGGCTGATGTTTTGAAAATGGCGGAAATGCCTGAGCCGGTTGCGGGTGAAGACCAGATTTTAATCAGTGTCAAAGCCATTGGGATAAATCCTGTGGATACGAAAGTGAGGGCCGGCGGACATCTTATTTCCAAAAGATTAAAATTTCCTGCTATCCTCGGTTGGGATATCAGCGGTGTTGTGGAAGATTGCGGATCCGGAATTACAAAATTCAAATCCGGTGATGAAGTTTTTGGAAATCTGGGTTTTCCCAACTTATCCGGAGGATATGCGGAATATGTTCTGGCTAATGAAAATGAAATCGTGATTAAACCGAAAGATGTTCCGTTTGAAGAGGCGGCTGCATTGCCTGTAGTTGGGCTGACGGCTTACCAGTCTTTGCACGATTATCTGAAAATTAAATCCGGCGGGTCTGTTTTGATTCAGTCAGCATCTGGCGGTGTGGGTCATCTCGCAGTGCAATTGGCGAAGATTGCCGGGGCAAAGGTGTTTGCAACAGCATCAGGCAAGAATAAAGATTTTGTTGAATCGTTGGGTGCTGACAGATTTATCGATTATACTTCGGAAGATTTTTCTGTTATCGCAAAAAATGTGGATGCCGTGCAGGATGCAATGGGTGGTGGGGTGTTGTATGATTCCATCCGATGTGTAAAACAGGGTGGAAGAGTGGTTTGCCTGCCTTCATCCACAAAAGACGATCCGAAGGCGATAGAATTGGCCCGGCAAAGGAATGTCGATCTCGTGTGGCCGATGATGTACAAGAGCAATGAACAACTGAGTTTGCTTGCCCGGATGATGGAAGAAAGAAAATTAAGAATGCATGTTGGCCAGGTTTTTTCTTTCGAACGGATGGCTGATGCCCACAGGCAAATAGAAACTCACCGGACAGTGGGAAAGGTGGTTGTAAAAGTAAATGGATGAATCTTCAGGGTTTCAGAAACTTAATATGAACTTGCTATTCTTTGACAACTCATCATTATTATCCCGGGAAAATGTTTATACAGCATTGGGCTAATTCTTCTGAATTTTTCAGGCAATTTCGAACGCATTCAAAAAAGCCCATCCCTACAAATAAGGACGGGCTTTTCACAATACAGAATTCGTTTTAAAATCAGAGATCTTCTTTCAATAATTTATTTCTTACGGCAAACATAATCAGGCCGGCGGTGCTTTTTGTACCGGTTTTTGTTTTCAGCCTGTCGCGTATGGCTTCAATGGTTCTGGGCGATAATTCCACTGCTTCGGCTATTTCTCTTGTGCTTTTTTCCTCGCACATAAGGCGGAGAACGGTAATTTCTTTTTCTGTCAACTGGGCATCTTCCTGCGGAAGCCTTACCTGTGGCGTATTTTTCTGTCTCAGGTTGTTCAGAAGAGCTTTATTCGTCAGTGTATTGAAGTAAAATTCCTGTTTGTAACAGGTTTTTATGGCATCATAAATAGTTTCTGCATCTGAGGTTTTTACGAGATAGCTGTTTGCACCAAGCTCCATCAGCCGGGTCACCATACTCTGATCATCAAGTAAAGTGAGCATGATGATTTTTATTTGGGGGTACAATTTTTTCACTTCGGGTAATGTAGTAATACCATCCATCACGGGCATTTGAATATCCAGTAGAATTACGTCTGGTGCAATACCGCCTTTCAGCATATTCATCAGATGTAATCCGTTATCTGCTTCTGCTATTACCTGAATGTCTTTTTTTATGGAAAGTGCTGTTCGCACACCGGCTCTGTATAAAACATGGTCGTCAACAATCATCACTTTTATCACATCTTCTGTTCCTTGGTTCATAGGATTATAAGTATTTAGTTTTAGTCTTCATCAGCAAAAGTCGAAACAAATTGGTGGAAGTCATACAGGAGATTTACCAAATTATGGGTTTGGTAATATTACGAACAAATTCATTAATGTGATTACAAAAATTACCAACTTATTTTCCCATTGCCGGTTGATAAAACTATCAGGGGATAGAATGTGATATTAAGCTTTCTTCTTTTGTCCCTTGGGGGCAAAGATGGCAAACATACGTTTTCCCTCAAGTTTGGGCATCCCTTCCAAAGTGCCGGCTTCCATCAGTCTTTCTGCGAATTTCAGTAACAGCAATTCGCCTCTTTCTTTGAACATGATGGCACGGCCTCTGAACTGAACATAGGCTTTTACCTTGTTGCCCTGTTTCAAAAAATTGATTGCGTGCTTGCTTTTGAATTCGAAATCGTGGTCGTCAGTATTTGGTGTAAAGCGTATTTCTTTTACTTCTGAAGCCTTGCTCTTGGCTTTCATGTCTTTTTCTTTACGCTTCTTCTCGTACAGAAATTTATTGTAATCTATGACTTTGCAAACGGGTGGATCTGCATTGGGAGAAATTTCAACGAGGTCAAGTCCCTGCTCTTCTGCAATTTTCTGAGCTTCTGCCGTGGAGTATATCCCGGGTTCTACATTATCTCCCACAAGTCTCACCTGCGGGACTCTGATCATATGATTGGTACGATGTTCTTGTTGTTGTTCTTTTCTGAATCTGGGATTAAAATGCCCCCTGGGGCGAGATGTAAAAGCCATTAATTGATTTTAAGTTAAAAATATTTTGAGGTTAAAAATAAAGCAATATTAATGCCTCTTGAAAAAATGCCGAAAAAAATTTGTTTTCTGAAAGTTTTTGATGGGATAAAGATCGCATCTGTAAAAATCAGATTTTCTCTTCTATCTCTTTCCTGATCCTGCTTATGAATTCATCCACAGGGAAAGATCCTTCATCTCCTTTTCCATGCCTGCGCACTGCCACTTTTTCTTCGTTCATTTCTTTTTCTCCTACAACAATCATATAAGGGACCTTCATCAATTCCGCATCTCTGATTTTCCTTCCGATTTTTTCACTTCTTTCATCAACCTCTGTGCGAATATCAGAATTTTTTAATTTATGCAAAATGCTCTTTGAGTAATCCAGGAACTTATCGCTGATGGGTAAAATTTTTACCTGTACGGGTGAAAGCCAAACGGGAAACTTCCCTGCATAATGTTCCAATAAGAATCCTATGAATCTTTCATGGGTTCCCAATGGTGCGCGGTGAATAATTAGCGGGGTTTCAGGCTCATTATTCTGATTGGTAAAAGTCAGATGAAACCGTTTGCCCTGTGCAAAATCGACCTGGTTGGTAGCAAGGGTAAATTCCCTGCCGATAGCGCTCCAGATTTGTACATCTATTTTTGGCCCGTAAAAAGCAGCCTCATCTTTGATTTCGACGAATGGAATTTTTGCTTCAATCATCACCTTCCTGACCATTTCCTCAGTTTCTTTCCAAAGCTCCGGTTCATTGATGTATTTCTGCCCGAGTTTGGCAGGGTCATGAAGTGAAAGGCGCATCACGTATTTTTCAATCCCGAAAATTTTGAAATATTTCAGGTAGAGATCATTGACCGCTTTGAATTCCTGAGCAAACTGATCGCGTGAGCAATAAATGTGTGCATCATTCATGTGCAGGCACCTTACGCGCATCAGGCCAAATAGTTCTCCGCTTTGTTCATACCGGTAACAGGTTCCATATTCTGCAAGACGGAGCGGAAGATCTTTGTAGGAGTGTTGTTCTGCTGCAAAAATTTTATGATGATGCGGACAGTTCATTGCTTTCAGATAATACTTCACCCCATCCAGTTCCATTGGCGGATACATGCTGTCTTTGTAATAAGGCAAATGCCCGCTGGTCAGGTAAAGGCTTTCTTTTGCAATGTGTGGTGTTACAACCCGTTTGTAACCCGCATCTTCTTCGGTTTTCTTGGCAAGTTTTTCAAGTTCTTCAATGATGATAGTTCCATTAGGCATCCACAAAGGAAGGCCCGGCCCAACTTCTTCATCAATGGTATAAATCCCCAGTTCCTTTCCAAGTTTGCGATGATCTCTTTTTTTTGCTTCTTCAAGCATGGCGAGATGCTCATCCAATTCTTTCTGATTGGGAAATGTAACACCATAAATCCGTGTCAGCATTTTATTCTTCTCGTCTCCTTTCCAGTAGGCGCCGGCAATACTTGTCAGTTTGATCCCTTTGATAAATCCGGTTGAGGGAATATGTGGGCCCCGGCACAAATCGGTAAAATTTCCCTGGGTATAAAAAGTGATGTGGCCATCTTCAAGCCCCCGGAGCAAATCCAGTTTGTACTCATCTCCTTTTTTTTCAAAATAACTAACAGCTTCGTTCTTGGGAATTTCCTTGCGGATATAGGGGTTGTTTTGTTTGGCAAGCTGTTTCATTTTTTGTTCCAGCTTATCCAAATCACTTTCGGTGATGGTTTGTCCCCCCAAATCCATATCATAATAAAACCCATTGTCCACCGGAGGGCCTACCCAGAATTTGGTACCGGGAAATAACGATTCCACAGCTTCGGCCATCAGATGCGCACTGCTGTGCCAAAAGGTGGATTTGCCTTCAGCATCATCCCATTTTAAAAAATGAACGGAGGCGTCTTTATGGATGGGCCTGGAAAGATCCCAGACCTCTCCGTTTACTTTGGATGCGAGTATGTTTCTTGCTAAACCTGCAGAGATGGATTGGGCAATCTGCATCGAGGTAATTCCATCTTCATACTGTTTGACTGCTCCATCCGGAAACGTAATATTAATCATGCTTTTCACGAAATAAATATAGCTTTTATAAGAAAAAACAGGAGCGCAAATTTAACTAACTATTAGATTAAGAAACGATTTCTTTACAACCCGTTAGATTTAATAACAATTAATTTTGATTCCTCCACAAAGATTGAAGCGCTCATGAAGAAACCGATTACACTGTTTTTCTTAATGGCATGTTTCAGCGTTATCTATGCTCAGTCACAGTCGTTGGCGAACAGGTATTCGAATGGAAAAACCTCACACAAAGCAGATCTTTCAAAAGTAAATTTTAACGGGCAATGGCGGGGAAGTTTTGACGAAACCACTCCCAATGTGTTTGGCCTCGTCAGCCAGGTGCGCACCACTTATGTACTTGAACTCGAAGTAAAAGGGAGCAAAGTGGGAGGCTACAGTTACACTTATTTTAATGATCCGGGAGAAAAAAGATATTATACAATTTGCAGGATAAACGGATTTTTGGACCGCAAACTGAACAAGATTGAAATAACCGAAGTTGAAAGAGTGAAGTACAACACTCCTCCGGATATGATCAATTGTTTCCAGATTCACAGCTTGTATTATGTGAAGGGTGACGACAATATGGAATACCTGAAGGGAGAATGGATTCCCGCTCCAAACCAGAGATGCGGAGGGCAGGGTACTACATTGCTTTCGCGCCAGGTGGTGAAGCGTGTTCCTTTTGGAGTGACTTTAAACGAAAAAAAGAAGGCCCCATTGAGGCCGATAAGAAAGGAACCGGCAAAGATTGCGAAGAAGCCGGATACACGTGAGGTGACTGCAAGTGCAAAAACCCAACCCAGAAATGAGATTTCTCCCAAACCAAAAGTTGCGCCTAACAAAACAGAAATCGAACCTCCCAGAACTTCTCTTGCAACAGAAATTCCCGTTGAATCAGAAAAATCATCTCTTGCAAAACGTGAATTGGAATTGAATAAAGAAGAGCAGCCGGTTTATAAGGGATATGAAAACAGGAAAAAAGATGTGGTCAAAACCATCGTGATTGAAAATCCTGTTTTCCAGGTTAATTTGTATGATAACGGAGTAATAGACGGTGACAGTGTATCACTTTTTTACAATGGCAGGCTTATACTTTCACATAAACGTTTGTCTGATGTTCCAATTACGGTTACCCTGTCTGTCGATAAAAGCCGTAAAGACAATGTACTCACTATGTATGCTGAAAACCTTGGCACCATTCCGCCAAATACTGCTTTGATGATTGTCAGAGACGGAGATAAAAGATATGAAGTGAGGATGGAAAGTGATATGGGGAAAAGCGGTACCGTTATTTTCACCCATTAAATTGCTTTTTTATTTTTAGGGTTCAATAAAAAAGCAACGATTAACCTTCTGTATAAATTCTTTTAATTCTTTTTCCTTCGAAGGAATATGGCGTGATTTTTTATAACCATTATTTATGGTGGTCATTGATGGATTTTTGTTTTTTAATTTAACATCAATTGTCCTCTGTTTTAACGAAATTTATAATTATTAAAAATATTCCAAGTTATGCCCGCTTCACAAAAAACAAAAAAGAAAACCGCCACTTCAAAAGAAGATGTCGTAGAATGGTATATGAATGATGTGCTGGACGGAAAAGGGCCAACAAATGTTCATCTTTTTGCAAAAAACCATGGTATTACAGAAGATGAATTCTACCAATTGTTTGGCAGCCTTGCTGCAATTGAAAACCATTTCTTCGAATTGATATTCGATAAAACGAAAGAAGCCATTCAGAGGTCAAAGCCGTATCAGGATTATTCGGCCAGAGAAAAGTTGCTGGGTTTTTATTTTACTTTTTTTGGAAACCTGACCTCCAACAGAAGTTTTGTATTTCATTTATTGAAACCTTACCGGCTCGAAAATCTCAGGAAACTGAAAGGGCTTCATAAAAAGTTTACCGCCTACATTAACGAACTGGATTTTGAAAAAGTTGATTTGAAATATCACAAACTCAACAAGGCAAAGGACATGGCCATAAATGAAGCTGCATGGCTGCAATTGTTGTCGGTTATGAGATTCTGGTATAAAGATGAATCGCCGGGGTTCGAAAAGACCGATATTTTTATTGAGAAATTGTTGACAGCAAGTTTCGATTTAATGAATACCAGGCCTATGAAAAGCGTAACCGATTTAGGTAAATTTATTTTTAAAGAGATGAATCCTGTGAGTTGACTATGATAAAAACACTTGATCATATTCCTGTATCCAAGGTTGCAAGGGCAACCAAATTGATAGCGACCGGTGCAAGGATTGGATTTAATTATCTGAATTATTATAAAGATAAGATTACACATTCCGAACCGGAAGCACGTTTCAAATTGAATGAAAACAATGCTTCGGATATTTATGACAGCCTGGCCAGTCTGAAAGGAAGTGCATTGAAAGTTTTGCAAATGCTCAGTATGAACAAGAGCATACTTCCGCCACAGTATATTGAAAAATTTTCATTGTCTCAATTCTCCGTTCCGCCATTGTCGGCACCGCTTGTCAACAAAACCTTTCAAAAATATTTTGGTAAGCCGCCCGATGAATTATTTGACAGGTTTCAGGAAGAAGCTGTAAATGCCGCCACCATTGGCCAGGTTCACAAAGCCTGGAAAGATGGGAAAACACTTGCCGTAAAAATTCAATATCCCGGAGTGGCAGAAAGTATCTCATCCGATTTGAAACTTGTAAAACCCATTGCCATCCGCATGTTTAATTTGCAGGGAAGTGATAGTGAAAAGTATTTCAGAGAGGTTGAAAATAAATTGCTGGAAGAAACGGATTATATCCTCGAATTAAATCAGAGTATGGAAATGGCTAAAGCGTGTGCTGCCATTCCTCATTTGAAATTCCCGCAATATTATCCTCAGTGGTCCAATGAAAGAATTATTACAATGGATTTCATGGAAGGCCAACATCTTTCGGAATTTGCGGCGGTAAACAAAGATGAGAAACTGGCAAACAAAATCGGGCAGGCGCTATGGGATTTCTATATGTTTCAGATTCACAAACTCAGGAAGATGCAGGCTGATCCGCATCCGGGAAATTTTTTGATTTCAAAAGAAGGAGAGCTCATCGCCATAGATTTTGGTTGCATCAAATCTCTTCCAAAGAGTTTTTATAAACCCTATTTTGACCTTCATAAACCAGAAATACTCAATAATCCGGAAGCATTCAGAAAGAAGATGGAAGAGCTTGAGCTGATCAGACCCAAGGACGATAAAAAACAGATTCAGTTTTTTACAGAGCTTTTCCATGAAATGATTTCGGTATTTATGACGCCCCTCAGGTATGAGACATTTGATTTTACGGATGTGTCATTTTTTGAAAGGGTGTATGACCTTGCAGAAAAATTCCAGGTTGATACACGGGCCAAAAGAATGAACGGCAATCGCGGATCAAAACATTTTATTTACATGAACCGTACTTTTTTCGGACTTTATTCTTTGTTGCACGATTTGAATGCAAAGTGCATCCGGATTCCATATTGATTTGGTTTTTTAAGATAATATGTATTGTGAAGAGAAGGTGATTTGCCGTTTAAAAACTTGTTAATCGTAAATTAAAAGAATGGACGGCTGAGCATGGGATTCAGTGTAAAAAAAGACAAAGAAATATTTTGCGAAAAGTACCGGAAATCGGTATCTTTCGCAAAAGTTTTCTAATATGGTCCCTGATACCAATTATAATCGTTTGGAGTATTGGATTGAAGAATGCCAGTCGAGAGGTAAGCTGGCCTTCAGAATAGCAGAGATCAAACAAAGTTTTGAAAAAGACAGTGAAACTTCATTAAAAAGAGTTCTTGACCGATTATCCGAAAAGGGAAAGGTCGTTTCTGTTTTCAAGGGTTACTATGTAATTATTCCGCCACAGTATTCTTCAAAAGGAATTTTGCCGCCTTCAATGTTTATAGATGGTTTAATGAAATTCCTGGGACGAAAATATTATATTGGATTGCTCAATGCAGCAGCGCTTCACGGGGCATCGCATCAGCAACCGCAAGAGTATTTTGTGGTAACAGGGTATCCTGTGTTGAGACCTACGAACAAAAAAGGAATCAAAATAAACTATATAAGCACTAAAAAACTTCCACCGGAATCTCTTATTGAAAAAAAGAAAACAGAAACTGGGTATATCAACATTTCAAATCCAATTCTTACAGCAATTGACCTGATTAATTATGAAAAAAAAATAGGGGGTCTTAACAGGGCCGCTAATGTAATCAACGAGCTGTTGGAAACTATTAAACCAAAAGATATCAGTGGAGAACTGATAAATTATGCAAGCGTTACTTCGCTGCAAAGATTGGGTTACATATTAAATGAAATATTAAACGGAAATGAACTTGCTGAAAAGATAAACAAGCAATGTAAAAAGGCAGGAAAAACATTTTATCTGATTCCATTGAAAGCGTCCGGGAAAAAGCGGAAAGATCTGATAAATGACAAGTGGAAGTTGATGATTAATGAAGAAATAGAGATAGACGAATGATTCCACAAGCGTACATCACAGAATGGAGTAATTATGTTCCCTGGCAAACGAACGAACAAGTAGAACAGGATCTTGTGATTTGCAGGGCATTGGTTGAAATTTTCAAAGACGAATTTCTTTCGAACAGTCTGGCTTTTAGAGGCGGAACAGCATTGCACAAATTATATCTGCAACCACAATCACGATATTCTGAAGACATTGATCTGGTTCAGGTTCGTTCTGAACCAATTAAAGAAATAATTCAACGTTTGCAGAAATCACTTTCATTTCTTGGAAAATCAAATGTTACTCCAAGAAAAAACAACAATACGATATATTATAGATTTGAATCCGAGTTCCCGCCAATTCAAAAGCTGAAACTAAAAGTTGAAATCAACTGCCGTGAACATTTTTCAGTTTTAGGATGGAAAAGGAAACCGTTTTTGGTTGGCTCTGAATGGTTTAATGGTGATTGTAATTTAACTACCTATTCGATAGAGGAGTTATTAGGAACAAAGCTCAGAGCATTATTTCAAAGACGAAAGGGAAGAGATTTGTTTGACTTATGGAAGGCCCTCACGACCGCGAATATTAAGCCCGAAAGGATTGTTAAATGCTATAAAGAATACATGAGCTTTGCTTTAGAAAAATCCATTCCAACAAGGAAGCAGTTTTTAATGAATCTGGAAGCAAAAAGAAAAGATGGAGAATTTTTAGGCGATACCATTGCTTTGTTGAGGCCAGAAGAAAAATATAATCAAGAGGAAGCTTTTGAATTGGTATTAAAATATCTTGTGGAACTGATGTAACGAGAATGACAGCTTATGGAAAACCTGTAGCATTAAATCTTCGTTGGATTATTGTTGTGCCAAGACATTCTTAAGGATATAAATGGGAATGAGATTTTATTAAAATATAAATTTTGAATTGATGAGAATTTACCAAATAAATATGGTGAGCGGTGAATAACTTATAAAATAGATTCTGGAACAGGAAACATTAAAATGTCGGAGATAAAGTAACGACTACTACCGACATCCAACACTTCGTTACGTGCACAGCTCGGGCAAAAGAGCCGCCAGTTGTACGAGCTTTTCTCATTGATACGAAAATAAGATAGCCATCAATAATCCAGTTAAAATGGAGATGCCTTGTGGAGGATTCGAGGGGTTCGAAAAATATTACCGCTCTGGAATTGGACGAGCCTGAGATTATTGAAGAAATTGAGAAGAGTAGAAAGACAAATAAAAAAACCCGCTGAAGAAACGGGGTGACTTTGTGGGAGCACACCTTGTCCCTACAGCATTGTAGGGAGGGTTCGAAAAGTATTACAGCTCTGGAATAAGACGAACGTGAGATTAATGAAGAAATTGAGAAGAGTAGAAAGACAAATAAAAAACCCCGCTGATAAAAACGGGGTGACTTTGTGGGAGCACACCTTGTCCCTACAGCATTGTAGGGAGGGT